>Ga0209743_1000003_pt1 | contig 272494 bp, 230 predicted proteins | sample OlaalgELextract2_FD_187378 | JGI IMG/M metagenome (GOLD analysis project Ga0209743, IMG submission 187378) | Olavius algarvensis symbiont microbial communities from Tuscany, Italy - Type G ELBA extract 2 (SPAdes) (version 2) | ecosystem: Host-associated > Annelida > Digestive system >...
ATATACTGGTCTATGTTCGGTATGCCAAAGATCGTAGGAGCCGAGCGGCGGCAGGATTGCGGATCAGCAACACCTCTGCCTCTGTCAGTTGGTACCGACGCAATCTAATGCGACTCAGATCGCAATTGAATCATGCTCCCATGTTGGTTGAAAGAGCATGCGTCATGGAGCTAAAGACGGCTCGATAAAACCGGTTCGGGCAACAGCCCGTTAACCTGTGAGCGCCGTTGTCCAGTGCCGTGACATCGACCAGAAAATGAAGTTCATCCATACGTGTCATCGTACCAAAGGTGAACCGGAACAGGCTCCCAACCGGAGGGGGTGTTCCTTGAATAACGGCTTTCGGCTGAGGGCTTTGGGTGTTTTGAGAAACAAGGGTAGGGGTGAATCGCTCCTGCACAAATTCACTGGTCAACGATAACTGTTGGCACCACCCTCCCGGGTTGCGCGCCGCAATAAGAACAGGTGATGCCCCCGTGGTGATCGATTCAACCCCGGGCAGCAGGATTTTACCGGTCTTTGCTCGGCTGTAATCGACCGCCCGAACGACAAGGCAGCGTCGGCCCCCATTGGAGAAGAACATGTAAACGCTTTGGGGCAGAATACGGCCGTATCCCGCTCGACCGAAAAAATATTGGAATTCATCCCAGGACTCTATGGCGACCGGGGTTGCAATCGGTCCGCGTTCCGTGAGACCGACAAACGCGGCAACGTCCATTCTGACATCCGCCGCAATCCCAGCCTGCAAGATGTCTTCATACACCCCGGGCGGCAGACCATAGCGCCATGGTGAGCCGGAATACGTGGCTTGAGAGATTGCCATCGGTCAAGTAAAGGTCAATTGATATTATTCGTAGGAGATATCATCGCAAACAAGAGTCAATTCCTCCATCGCCACATCGCTGCCTCCGGCTGCAGTTAGCGTGGGTCCGGTCCACTTCGACGGTCGGGCATTTTCAAGAGACCAGGTGGCCACAACTTCTTCCTTACTCCTATCCTCAGAATACAAATGGATAGTCACCGTGGCTTTTGCTGCTTGACTGCCCTTGCGCACAGCATCAGTCCACTTAAATAGATCCTCACGGCCGATAAGCCCGCGTTTTAAGGTCACTTCGCCGCTCTTATAGGTCAATGGGATCTTCCGCGGACGGTTTTTATCTTCCGTGCCCTCGCGATAATCGGCATAGGTAATCTCCGTATTTAATCCGGAGACCTCCGAAAAACCGGCATGAATCGTGTCGCCAGAGGCGATTGTAAACAACACCTTGTAGTTAAACGGACCATATGGATCGAAGCGTTCTTTCGGCATAGCGGCTCCTTTCTTGGGAGGGACGGCAGGTTAGATGATCGATGCATCTGCGGTCCACTGACCGATGCGGAAAATGACATATTCAGCCGGTTTGGTTGGTGCCACCCCGATCAAACACACCAACCGGCCGTTATCCAGATCCGACTGAGACATGGTGGAGCGGTCACATCGCACGAAGAACGCCTCTTCACTTGTTGCTCCCATCAGGGCTCCTGTGCGCCAGACCTCCGTCAAGAATGAACTAATCGTTAAACGGATCCGCAACCAAAGTTCTATATTGTTCGGTTCAAAAACTGCCCATTGCGTACCCCGATCGATTGAGTGCTCTAAAAAAATGAATAATCTCCGAACGTTAAGATACGTCCACTCTGGATCAGAACTAATTGTTCGGGCCCCCCAGACCCGATAGCCGCGACCTTCAAAAAAGCGCAGACAGTTGATGCCTTCCGGATTTAGCACGTCTTGCATGCCCTTGTTTACGTTACGGCTGAAACGCAAAACGCCACGGACCACTTCATTGGCCGGCGCTTTATGAACACCCCGCTCGATGTCTGACCGTGCGTAAATCCCCGCAATGGCGCCATCCGGGGGAAGGATGACGGTATCCCGTCCTTGACCGACAGCATTCAGCGGATTGGTGACCACAAGCCACGGATAATATAGCGCGGCGTATTTGCTATCGTGCTCTGCCCGAATACTGCCGATTTGTGACTGATCGGCATTTTGATTGGCTGACAGAATTGCGAAGCGATATTTTAAATTCTCGCAATGGCTGATAATTGAATTCCGAACCGCTTGTCGATGATTGGGATCTGTCAACCCGGCAGCACCCGGTGCAGCAACAATGGCGATATCCTCTTCTTCGGCCAGCGCATTCAATCCACGCGCGTCATGACCGTCACCATCACCGTCGAATTCAGCAGGACTGCAAACTTGGCCGTCGCTGCCGCTTGAGAATGTCTGTTTCCGATTGTTACTCGCAAGAGCACTGGATAGAAAATCAACTGCAAAATCCCTTTTTTGTTGGTCGCTCACAGGCACGGAGTCCAGTTCCAGAAAAACCAGCGCAGTTCGATCCGTTGGGGGCTCAATCCCATTGTCGGGATCTTCGTGCCTCAGCACGCTCGCAATAGACACTTCGGAATTCGGGAAGGTCGATAATCCCTGGTAAATATCTTCACGACCTTGACACTGTACCGCGACGGTGAGTAGTATTTTTTGAACTGAGGCAACAGCCGCATCGATGTTGAGAACCTGGCCATTGCGATCCACTAATTCAAATTCGTTCGCATTATTCAATTGCGCGATGCGTATGTTTGCGGGAGTCAACGCGGCTGGTCCGCCTTGGGCGATTTCCCGTGGTTTTGCGCCGGTGCCATCGAACTCCACCATGTCGCCGGGTCGCAACCCTCTCAATTGACGGTTTCCCACCTGACCGATCAGCAAATTGCCGCTTCGAAAGCCGTTCACCTCAATGTTGATGGCATTGCCCAATGCCCCTGGGTAACGGGCTTTAAATCGTGCTGAGCCGCCTAGCATGTCATTTCCGCGGGCTCGATTCGCATCGACATCCTGGTCGTAATTACCGGTTGGGTTCATCGGCCTGAACACGCGCCCGACATAGACCCTTTGCCCGCCGTTATCGAAAAACAGTTTCACTGCGTGGGCCAGATAATTATTCACCAACGCGCCTTGAAGTGACAGTTGCTCTATACCTCCGAAATGGCGTTGAAACTCGTCAAAAGAGGTAACCAATACCGGTGCACCCTTGACCGGGCCGTAGCGACACTGACCCACAAAACCGGCAGTTGAGGTGGCAACCCCTTCAATGGATTTGGCGCGAAAGCTGGTTTCTTCGACATAAACACCCGGTGCAAGATATTCCGGCATGATTCATCTCCTTTTCATTTATTGAACGATGATATCCCAACGAACCGAACGCTCCACGTGTACACTGAGGTTCGATGTGGCCTGGTCGGGCTCGCCATCCTTCAGGAAATGAAAGTTGTTCGCAGGTGTCCAGAAACTCTGAAATTCAAGGATGGTGAGTTGATCTATACTTGGTGGTAGAATCGAGAGCGCATCTTGCTCGGCGATTTCGTCAGCCCACGGGGCGATGAGCTGAAAAATTTCAACCGCTCTTATGATTTCAACGTGACGCTGATTCGTGCCGCCGATAATGATCCCTCTTTCTTGCGGAAAGAATGCCAGATACATCCCATCAATGCCGGTGTATGTTCGGATCTTACCAACATTTCCATTCAGGCGTGTTTCAAATTCGAGCCATGAAAACGGCAATGGTCTCCCCTGGTCCTTCCGAACCTGCCCCCACACTGCGGCTTTCCCAGATGAAAGCGGGAATCGAAAATTATGACGCAATAATACTCGACGTTTGATCAGACCTTCGCTGCCCGGAGGGGGCGTGATCCCCCTCTCTAGCATTTCCTTTACATGGTAGCGTTCCGGTTTGACATCGATTTCCAATGCATAAGGCTGATAGTAGTTTTTTGGATCTTGAATAAAAATTCTTTGCTTTCCGACAGGTAGTTTTAAAAAGCCATATGTACTGGTGCTATCGTGAAAAATCGGGATTTCCGAGCTCTCCTGGGACCAAACGTGCAACCCTTGAACTGGTGATCCGGAAATATCCCGAGTGGTTTCAGGAGGAACGGCCGAAATAATTTCTGTGCCGTGATACTCGTTTACTTCCAGGGCCAATATGCCGATTTGAACTCTCCGCTCGGGGGATGAAAATTCGGCACGTTCGACCAGATTCATATGCTCGCTCCCGGAACGTAGATGTTTGTATAGGTTTCAACGTACGGTGTTTCGTGTTTTTCAATGGCGGTCAATCGCACGGGCCGGATGAGATAGGGGATAGATAGATGATAGGCTGGTTCGAAGGAGTCCCACAGTCTCAGCATATCTTCATTGGTCATTGACTCCATACAAATTCGAATTGCATCAGTATCTCTCCAAATTGCATTTTCGGCCAGAAGACTTCCTGATATAATGGCAAATTCATCCAATATCTCGATACAGCGACTCAACATAAGATGCTCGCCAATAGCGTTACCGGACCACACTGTTAGAATATAATGTAGATGCAATCCTAACGCGACTGAGGCAGCTGTGTCTTCAGTCGGTGAATATTCGTAATGTCTTCGCGATGCGTCAACATCAATTCGATAAAGGAATAGCGAAACATGGTTGACAGTTTTAGGTTTAAAATCTTCGGTGGTAAAGACTCTGAAGGAGAAACCGTCCAGACCGCCGTATTTCTCCAAGTATTTCATTTCCAATAGATTTCTGAGGGAAGAACTGACTCCGTCGAGTGTCATGAATACATCCTATGGATAGAAATACTTATGGCTGTGTTATATTCGGTACTTTATCTGTCGGAGTCCTGCTGAATTTCGCCAAATTTTAATTCGTATTCATCGACCGTTGCTTGGAGCGCCGACAACAGCGATTTTGCGTACGATGGATGTGTTATTATTCTGCCGCAAAGCTCCGCCTGGTCGTTTTCGGGATAGTACTGACCGTAAACGATTATGAATTCAGCGGAGTTGTAGCCAATTTTGAAAAAGTTGGCGTATCTTCCTTCGACGGCATTCTCATTCCTGGAAGATGTTCTTTCCGGGCCCATCCAAACCTCACTCTAAGTAATTGATGCGCTCGCATTTGAAAGTGAGCCCAACTTCAATCTCTCTAAGCAATAGTAGTGCCATGAATCGCGGTCGGATCTTTTGACCTTCATAGGTGTTGGAAATCAGAGGTGTTTGCTACCTTGTCGGCGGGAAACAGTGCACTGCAGCATTTATTAGGAATGCGGATCGAATGTTACAGTCATAGAGAGAAGTTTATATCCGGCTCCGGGATGATAAAGGAAAGCAAATAACTGGATAGATCCCCAAAGACTTGAAATAATGACATTTGTTTATAAGAGTGGAGGAAAAGAAGGAGTTGAATATAATGCAGAGGAGAGATGTTACATTTTGAAGTGACGGTGTTACGTGGAAATAAAGAGCACCTTATCGTATGCGGCAGGTCGTGAGCTACGCCAACATTGAAGGGGGATGTTTATCGTGCAGACTTCCGATTTTCGACGATTCGATATTTCGTGATCTTGCGGTAGAGGGTCATGCGTGACCAGTTGAGCTTGGCCGCGGCGGTGCTCTTGTTCCAATTGGTTTCCATAAGCGCCGTGAGAATACGCTTGCGTTCATCAGAAGGTGCATGCTGATGTTTCGTGAGTTTCTGTTTCAGATGCGTCGGCAAATCGACGTAATCGATGTGTCCCTCGGGGAGGTTGATAAACGCCCCTTCGAGAACATTCATCAGTTCGCGAACATTTCCCGGCCAATTGTAGCGCATCAGCAGTTGCAGGACATCTTTTTTCAGACCCTGAACATTTCGTTTGAATTTTCGGTTGAACATTTTAATGCCGTGGGCAATCAGTTCCGGAATGTCCTCCCGGCGCTGCCGCAGGGGCGGCATGTCCACCCTGGCAACGTTGAGCCGATAGTACAGATCTTCCCGGAATTTACCTTCCGAAATGAGCTCCTCAGGTTCTAAATTCGTTGCGGCAATGACCCTGATATCCAGGGCGGTGGATGATTTTGCCCCCAGGGGCTGAACCTCCTTCATCTCGACACTTCGCAATATCTTTGCCTGGGTGTACATCGACATCTCGCCAATCTCGTCCAGGAAAATGCTGCCACCGTTTGCCAGTTCGAACTTACCCGGCATGTTGGCCACGGCTCCGGTGAAAGCCCCTTTGCTGTATCCGAACAACTCGCTCTCCACTAACGTGTCGGGAAGGGAAGCGCAGTTGACGCAAACGAACGGTTTGCGATGTCGTGGACCCTGAACGTGGATGTATTTTGCCGCCAGCTCCTTGCCGGTGCCGGTCTCGCCGGTGATCAGTACAGTGCTGTCGGTCGATGCCACCTTTGACAGGTACGCCTTTACGCCGCGCATGGGCGGGCTTTCCCCAATCATATCCTTTGGCGGATTGAAATCGGGAAACACGATATTGTCTACCGGGGAATCCTTTCCTGGATCATCACTCAGTATCTTCCGTATTCGATCCACAAAATCATCGGCAGCAAGCGGGGCTGTAAAATAATCGGTTATCCCCGCCCTGAACGCCCTGATGACCCGGGATTCCGAGCTATGCCGCGTGATCAGAACTAGCGGGATATGTCTGTCCCTCTTTCGGATATAGTGTATCGTCTTAAGTGAATCTTCGGCCTCCCCCAGACAGCAACCGATGATCAGAAGATCCGGTTTCTGGCGCCGTAATAGACGGAAGGCGCGGGCTTTTTCCGGAATCTCGATGACCTCGAAGCCATGCCGCCCTAACAGATATTTTACGCCGCGCCGTAACCTTTCATCGCCTTCTGTGATTAGAATTGACGTCATCGTGCATCCTCCGGACTGTTGCCGATACGACGATGTCAGACCTCAAGCCCGGATATGACCGGGTGTGGCAACCTTCATGGGATGACCGGGCTCTTGATTTCCATCGATTCAAATAACAGAAATATCAACCTGCCCGTTTGCAGTAGAGAACCTCAATCGAGAGGATAACAATGTTGCGGTCAGCAATAGGACGCCCCGTGCCGATACTGAGTGAATTTGAAATCACTGTTTGGTATCGAACGTGCCGTCAAATAATCCGTAAAACGGATTCACCTGCAACCGAGCAACTACGAGGAAGCAGAGTTTCACAACAGGAGCAGAACATTGGGGTGAAAAAATCAGGGGGCTGAGTCAAATGCCGCAGGGTAAATCAAATTCGCTTTAAGGAACAGATCTCAGAGGTGGAAAGACTGTTTGGAAACAGGAAACCCCATTCCGTGATGGAAACTTAAAGACCTGAGTTTGTTTTGCGTTTTGTGCCGGCTGATCGTTCGAAAAGAGGATTTATTTAGAATCGGTACACATATTTTCTTATTCACTGCAACCCCACATGTCAAGGCAAAACTGTAACAACTTGTTTTTTATACAATTATTTAACAGTCAGAAAGGTTACTCATTGGTGAGTTCCACCGGCACCGGCGCCACCTTCCAGATCTCATCGCAGTATTGCCGGATGGCACGGTCGGATGAGAACTTTCCCATCCGGGCGACGTTGAGAATCGACATCCGGGTCCAGTGCGCCACATCCCGAAAGGCCTCATCCACCCGTTGCTGACACTCCCTGTAGGACGCAAAGTCCGCCAGCACCAAATAGTTGTCCCGGTATAGCAATGAATCCGTGATGGATTTAAACAGGTCGGGCTGCTCTTTTGAGAAATGGCCGCTCCACACCGCATCGATGGCGGCTTTCAGCGCCGGGTCCGCGTGGTATGCGGCATACGGCTGGTACCCCGAGGATTTCAGGGCTGAAATCTGATCGACCGTGAGGCCGAAGAGAAAGAAATTCGCCTCTCCCACTTCTTCACGGATTTCGACGTTGGCACCGTCCAGGGTTCCGATGGTCAGCGCGCCGTTCATGGCGAACTTCATGTTGCCCGTGCCGGAGGCCTCCTTGCCGGCGGTGGAGATTTGCTCGGAAAGATCGGCGGCCGGATAAATCCGTTGGGCATTTTTCACCGTTAAATTCGGTATAAAAACCACCTTCAAGCGGCCGGCCACATCCGGATCGCTGTTCACCGTCTCGCCCACCGAATGAATCAGTTTGATGATCCGTTTGGCCAGATCGTATCCGGGGGCGGCCTTTCCCGCGAAGATAAAGGTGCGGGGAACGATGTCGATCTCTGGGTTTTTTTTGATCTCCTGATACAGCGATATGATGTAGAGCAGGTTGAGGTGCTGGCGCTTGTAGGCATGGATACGCTTGACCTGGATGTCGAACATGGATTCCGGATCGACCGTGATGCCGGTTTTGGTTTGGATCAGGTCGGCCAGCCGATGCTTGTTGTCCAGCTTGACCCGGCGCCAGTTTTTCTGAAAATCAGGGTCGTCCGCAACGTCTTCCAGCTTGCGCAGCGCGGTCGGGTCTGTCACCCAGCCCTCGCCCACCGTACGGTCGATCAGCTCGGCCAACGCCGGGTTGCTGAGCAGCATAAACCGCCGGGGCGTGACGCCGTTGGTTTTGTTGGTGAATGTATCCGGCGCCATCTCGTAAAAATCTCGCAGGACATCCTTCTTCAGGAGGTTCGTGTGCAGCGCGGCCACCCCGTTGACGGCATGGCTGCCGGCACAGGCCAGGTTGGCCATGCGCACGGCCTTTCCGCCGGATTCGTCGATCAACGACATGCGTGCCAAACGCGCATCGTCTCCGGGGAAACGTTCGCGAACCGTTTCAAGGAAGCGATGGTTGATTTCGTAAATGATCTCCAAATGACGCGGCAGTACCCGCCGGAACAGCTCCAGGGGCCAGGTCTCGAGCGCTTCGGGCAGCAGGGTGTGATTGGTGTACGCAAACGTGCTCCGGGTGACCTGCCATGCGGCATCCCAATCCATGCCGTGTTCGTCCACCAACAGGCGCATCAGTTCCGGGACCGCCACCGCCGGGTGGGTGTCGTTGAGCTGAACAGCCCAGTACCGGTGGAATTCTGACAGGTGGCCGCCGGCCTCGAGGTGAATCTTGATCAGGTTCTGGATCGAGCAGGAGACAAAGAAATATTGCTGCTCCAGCCGCAGGCGCCTGCCGGCCGCCGGCTCGTCGTTGGGATAGAGGACTTTGGTGAGGTTCTCGGAGCCGACTTTATCTTCCACGGCCCGGTAGTAATCGCCGCTGTTGAAGGCCTGGAAATCGAAGGACTCCACCGCCTGGGCTTTCCAGAGCCGCAGCGTGTTGCACGTGTTGACCCGATAACCGGAGATGGGCGTGTCATAGGGGGTTCCTTTCACCACCCGGTGGGGGACCCATCGCACCCGATAATGCCCCTCATCGTCATGATAGCTTTCCGTGGTGCCTCCCAGCTTGACCTCGAATGCCGCTTCGGGTCGATAAATCTCCCAGGGATTGCCCAGGTGCAGCCAGTTGTCGGTCATCTCCACCTGCCAGCCGTTCCGGATGGCCTGGTTGAAAATCCCATGCTCGTACCGTATCCCGAATCCGATGGCCGGCACTTCCAGCGCCGCCAGCGAATCGAGATAGCAGGCGGCCAGGCGGCCGAGACCCCCGTTCCCAAGGCCCGGCTCGGGCTCCTGTTCCAAAAGATCGTTCAGATCCAGGCCCAGCTCCGCCACGGCTTCAGCTACCGGTCCGCGCAGGTTGAGATTCACCAGATTTTTCCCGAGCTGCGGTCCCAGCAGAAACTCCGCCGACAGGTAGCACACAATCTTTACGTCGCGCTGCAGCCAGGTTTCGACGGTCTTGATCCAGCGCTGCAGCAACCGGTCGCGCACCGTGTAGGCCAGGGCCATGTAGTGGTCATTGCGGGTGGCAATTTCGGGGAATTTCCCTTGCACGAAAAAAAGGTTGTCCAGGATGGCGCGCCGGAGGGTCTCGATGCTCGTTCCGGTGCGGTCGTCTTCGATTAGAACGTTGGCGCGATGAAGAATCTCCGGCGGTTTATCCATGGTGGTTGTCTCCGCGATGTAACTCAATGATTTCCATGCGATTATTGCGATTGGGGTGCTTCCGCGAAGGGCCTTCGGTCAGGATCACCAGGTGGCCGTCGATATCCTGTTCGGCAAAACAACGCCGAATCCACGAACGCCAGTTGGCCGGGTGGTCGGGCTCCAGAACCGATTTTACCCCATAGGATAACAGAAGCGATTGGCAGGTCTGCTTCGATGAGCTGACAGCGACCACCCAAACCGGAAGCCGGAAACGGCTGATACTTCTTGCGGTCGCACCACTGTGGGTGGGCACCACAACAGCCGCCGGACGGATATGGTGCAACAGATTGCCCACGCTGAGGGCGATGAGGTCCTGCAGGCGCGGTATCGTGCCCTGATCTCCCCCCAGGTCCATCAGACTCCGCCCCGGAAGGGTGAGACGCTGGGGTTCGATGGAGGCGGCAATTCTTGCGAGCATGGTCACGGCATCCACCGGATATCGTCCCATGGCCGATTCACCGGACAGCATCACCGCATCGGTACCATCGAGAATGGCATTGGCCACATCGGTGGCCTCTGCCCGGGTGGGACGACGGTTTGCGGTCATTGACTCCAGCATTTGGGTGGCGGTGATCACCGGCTTGCCCAGCGCATTGGCCTTTCGCATCAGTTGTTTTTGAACAACAGCGATGCTTTCGATGGGGATTTCCACCCCCAGGTCACCACGGGCGATCATGATGCCGTCAACGGCGGTAAGGATTTCTTCGATATTGTCGATGGCACGGGAGCGTTCGATCTTGGCGACGATAAACGGGTCGTAATTCAGTTCGGCGGCGGCATTCCGCACGGCCCGGATGTCCGCTGCGTTTTCGACAAACGACTGGCTCACGGCGGTCAACTTATGTTCGGCGGCAAATTTGAGCCAGGTAAGGTCGTGATCGGTAAACGCGCCGATGCTCAAATCGATCCCGGGGAGATTGAGGCCTTTGCGGGATCGCAACTCATAACCCACCATCACGGTGCAGTGGACATCCGAACCCTCAACCCGGTCGACCCGTAACTGCAGGTAGCCGTCATTCAGGTACACACGGTCTCCGGGCCGGACCACTTTCGGCAACCGTTGGAAGCTCACCGACACCCTGCTGCGGTCACCGATAATGTCCTCTGTTGTCAGCGTGAACGGGTCTCCGACCTCCAGCTCGACCGGCTCTTCGGCAAACGTGCCGAGCCTGATTTTGGGCCCCGGCAAGTCCCCCATAATGGCCACATTGCGCCCGACGGCCTTTGCGGCGGCACGGATGACCTCAATTTTCGTTTCATGCTCTTCAAAACTGCCATGGGAAAAATTCAATCGCGCCACGTTCATACCGGCCTGAATCATCTTTTCCAAAACAACGGGGGATTCGGAGGCCGGCCCGATGGTGCAGACAATCTTTGTTTTATTGTTCGGTAACGCCATAATTCAATGCTTCCTTTTGGGGAACGCCGGCCGCGCAATACCGGAATGTTCCTGAATCTTTGCCGGGGAGGGTGTTTATGAATGCGCGCTACTTTTCCGCCAGCGGGTTTGCCACTGCCTTGGTGGCCTTGGCGACCTTCTCCGGATCGCCGAGGTAATAATGGCGAATCGGCGTCAAATCCTCTTCGAGCTCATAGATCAGGGGGATACCCGTGGGAATGTTCATGCCGACGATGTCGTCGTCCGGTATGTTATCCAGGTATTTCACCAGCGCCCGCAGACTGTTTCCGTGGGCGGCGATCAGCACGCGTTTTCCCGCCTGAACGTCGGGCGCAATGGTGTTCTGCCAGTAAGGCAGGAAGCGGGCGACCGTATCCTTTAAACATTCGGTAAGCGGCAGCTCATCCTCCGACAGACCCGCGTATCGGGGGTCGTGGCCGGGGAACCGGGGGTCGTCTCTGGTCAGCGGCGGCGGCTGGATGCGGTAGCTGCGGCGCCAGATCTGGACCTGTTCCAGCCCGTGCTTTTCAACGGTTTCGGCCTTGTTGAGACCCTGCAGCGCACCGTAATGCCGCTCGTTCAAGCGCCAGCTGCGCTTCACCGGTATCCACATGAGATCCATCGCTTCCAGGGCCAGCCACAGGGTTTTAATGGCCCGCTTGAGAAGCGACGTGTAGGCGATGTCGAAACTGAAGCCGCCGTTTTTCAACAGGCGTCCGGCGTCCATTGCTTCTTCCACCCCTTTGGGCGTGAGTTTGACGTCCGTCCAGCCGGTAAACCGGTTTTCCTTGTTCCATACGCTCTGACCGTGACGCACCAACACGAGTGTGATCATTTTCTATCTCCCGATGAGAGGATCGCCAATTAACATGAACGCCGGGTAGCCTTTCTCACGCTATTTCGGTATTGGCATAGATGCCGCGAACCGGCAACCGGTTTTTACATTCAGGGAACCCTTCATGTATTTTGCAGGTTGGCACGGATTGTAATCTAAACACCGCGATGCCGACCCCATGACCTTTCCTTACGGCCCTTATAGCGGCGAAGTTGCTACGCTTCCGGCAAATACAATCAGGGTCCCATCGGATATTTAAAGGATGAGAAACTGGCGCATCGCGTCTTCCAGGTGTCGGCGCTGCCGTTCAAAGCTTTCATCGTCCTTGACCCTTTCGAATTTCATGATGTCACCGAATCGAAGGGTGACTTTCGAAAAGGGCTTGGGCAGGAAAAATTTGTCCCAACTGTTGAAGTACCATGCCCGGTCGGCGGCGGTATAGAACGGAACGACGGCGGCACCGGTTAAATGGGCCATCCGGATGGCGCCTGCCTTGACGATGCCCGCAGGCCCCAGGGGGCCGTCCACGATGTGCCCGGCCAGTCTGGAGACCCTTAATTGCCGGATCATCTCTTTTAACGCTTTTGCTCCGTCTTTGGACGAAGACCCCCGCACCGTGCGCCAACCGGACCGTTCGGCAATACCGGCGATGATCTCGCCGTCCTTGCTCTGACTGATCATCAGGCTTGGATCGAATTCCCGGTAGTGCCGAAAGTAGCGGATGGCCGAAAAAAACTGTTGGTGCCAGGTGCACAAAAGGACGCTCCCCCCGCTTTTCAGATAGTCCATCCATGGCTGTTCATTTTCGACCGTGAGACGGAAGGGCCACGAATAGGCCCGGATAAACCGGTACAGGAAGGAGAGTCCGGGGCCGGACGTGATGAGACGATAGGATCTAATTCCCACAACAATGATCTCCTGGGGATAAAAAGAATTCCGGCATTATTATAACGGAGCAAACCTCGTTAGAGCAATTGGTTTCGATTCAATCCGTATGTATACAATACTGCACCCCGACCTGATGTGCCTTCAACGGTCGTTTTCGCATGAAATGGCCTGATAGGGGCTTGACAAAACTATGCTAAAATATACTTTTTCAACCAAGGAGCGCAATTATGAAGTTTAGCGATTTTTTCCTTCCAAAAATTGCGCGTTCCAACCCCAAGGTCCGCAAAGAAGCGGTCCGAAGCGAAGTGAATGCTGAACTGCTGAAACAGGTTGCCGAGAAAGACGCCGATCAAGAGGTTCGCGAGCTGGCCAGACAGCGAGTGACGGAACTCCGGGTGTAACGCCCAGCGATGAACGTGAAAGAAGAATCGGCGACGGTGCTGCGATTGTACGGGTTGTGCTCACCATCTTTTGCGTGAAACAGAGCTGGCGGAACGGGTTACGGATGCCGGCGATATGCCCTGCGCCAACGGCAGAGAGTTCTTCATGCTAAAAACACCCTGTCTTTGTTCCCTTGTTTATCCAGTCTTTATCAGACAGTAAGCATCTCTTGGTCGCCCTCCGGATCGATTATCGCATCAGTATAACGCGCGCACCTGCCCCATGAGCGGGGTCTTTACCGGGGCCGCGACCCCGTAAATGACGACGATGCCCGAGCCCCCGCCTCAGTTCGCCGGGCGTGCGGGACCCATGACGGGCGTCTTCACCGGCGATGCCACCCCGTAGATGACCACGATGCCGTCACCGCCCCCCTTGGTGGAAGTCGGGCGGGCAGGATCGGGGTTGTCCAGAGCATCGATAACGTTCCAGTTGTTTGCGACCCAGACATTGCCGGCCGGATCGACCACCGCGTCGGTGACCATCTGGATGCTGCCGCTCTGGAACACGTGAATGACGTCGCCGGTCTTGGCACCCTCAGTGCGCCCCTTCGGCTCGGCGCCGGCCATCAGGCCCACACCGCGACCCCAGAAGTTGCCGAACCAGACGTCGTCGTTGCCGTCGATCGACACCCCCCAAGGCACGAAGACTGCCTTGTCGCCGGTGAAGCCCTTCGGCGCGGGCTGGGTGCCGTCGGGTCGGATCATGTTGAGCACGCCGGTGGGCCTCGACGCACTGATCTCGCCCTTGCGAATGAATGGCAGGAGGTGCTCGAGGACGAGTTGGAACTGCTTCATGATCGGCGTGCCGGCCGGGAAATCCGGCGGCGGGACGCCCTCAGACATATTACTTGCCACCCAGAGATTACCCTTGGAGTCGAGAGCGACGCCGCGGACAGCGGTCCCAACCGGAAAGGACTCGACCTTGGCTGGATCGTCGGCGGGAAACCGCACGACGTCGGTCCCCTGTGAGTTGCTGACCCAGACCCGGTCCTGGGCATCGATGGCGATGCCGAACGGCGACTTCAGCCCCTTGACGTTCACGATCCGTCCGTCCTTCACCCGTCCGCCGGGGAAGTGCAGCAGACTGTTCTTCGTGGCGTCCGCGATCCAGACGTCGCCATTCGCCGCGGTGCCGACCCCCATCAGGTTGCCGATCGTGCCGGCCATGGGGACGTCGGACTCTTTGCCGACCGGATTGCCATCGAAGTTCATCACGCCGATCGTATTATTCAAGGCTCCGAGCCAGACTTTGTCGAGCGCCATGCCGGTGCCCCATCCGATACCGTCGACACCCATACCGGTGAAGCCGGTGATCGCCGGGGACACTGCCGTCCCGTTGGGCAGGAGTTTGATCGTGCCGCCACCGATGTTGTTAAGGACGCCGGACTGCGAGCCCGCCATCCAGTTCTGGCCGCTCCAGACGTTTCCGTCGGCATCGATCTGCAGCTTGCCGGGGCTATAAATTCCGCCGCCCGCGAATTTCAGGATCATGGCGAAGTCGGGCGGGGAATACGCCAGATAAGGCACCAACGGAGCAGCGCGGCGGCTGCCGTCTTTCGGTTGCGGATAGGCCTTATCAAACAGCGCGTACAATTCTTTCGGGGTGGCCCAGGGTGTACGCGCGATACCGGCCATGGCATCCAGCGTATTCTTTGGTGTCGTGCCGCCGGTTGGGGTCGCAGTTTTAAGGAAATCGGCGCGCCATGCATCGTCAGCCACGGTGCCGAACGCGGCGATCAACGAGGCGAGTGTGTTCAGTCGCGCGAGCGTGGTGTTCTCGGTGCTGTTTATCGGATCGAGAAGCACTTTGCCCCACGTGCCGGTCGCGGGATCCACCAGGTTCGGCGCATTGCCGGCGGCGATGCGCAGCCCCAACAGGTTGCCACGGATAGCCGTGCCGTCGATGAACCGGGCGCTGGTAAAGACCGAGGCGACCGTGGTCAACTCGTTGACCACCACCTTATCCGGCGGCTCGTGGCCGAGCACGGACATGAGTACGAGGGCGTCATCGGCGCCGCTCTTGGCGGTCAGGTATAAGACGTGGCCGTCTCCACGGGTGCGGACGCCCCGGATCTTAAACCGGCCGCGTTGGTTGCTCGTGACCGTGGCCAGAGATTTGGGTGAGGCATTGCCGGCCGTTCTCCAGAGGGTCACGGTGGCGCCACCCACCGGCTGGCCCGATACCATCAGCGTCCCCTCGATGCCTTTGGAGAAAGCGGCATGGCCGGGCAGTGTGAGCGTCAATAATAATATGATTATCGTTGCTGCTGGAATTTTCATTTTGTGTTCCTCCTCCTGTCAACATCGTTTCTCGGTAGATGGGTCGAAGTTGTGGCATCCCTTGCCAACGAACATGACTCACGTGGAAGGCAGCGGGGAGCATGCACTGCCGGGGCCCCATGGACAAACCCGTATTGGGCGTGCCCGGCCTGGATGGCGGATTGGATCTGCGCCTTGAAAGCCTTCAGATTGAACGACGCGCCTTTTTGCATCGGCGGACTCGCAGAACGCCACGATACATTAGGAAACGTGTATTCTCGTAGGTACTTTAATGTTCCGTAGCTTTCTTTGTGAACGGAATCGTGTGGTTTGCTACGGAGGTGCCGGGCAGAGGTATGAACGTCAGCCCGTTGATGCTAACCGGCTCGCTCGCGAACCTTGTAAATGCGTTCTGCGGCGTCGAGAAGATCGGGGATGGTTTTAAGCAAGCTGACGACCCCCAGCACTAATACACCATGATGAACACCCGCGTCGAAATGGACAAGATCCGTGTAAAGGGTGTGCCAGTCCTCCGATAAGGCCGTCACGATCAGGACCACCGACACAAAAAGGTCTGTGAGCGGATGGTCAAGAATAAGGCGAATGATCCGCATTGAAAACTTCTCCTGCTATGAAGTTTCAGAATCTGTTTCACCCGGCCGCCCGACGTCGTATCGTCAGTTCCTGCGGTTATTTAGTGAACTCCTGCGGCGATCCCGAAGGTTATTGTCTGAATCCGGTCCGGGGGCGTCTGTTAACTGGTCATGCAGATATGGATGATTTGAAAAAAACCACTGCTAGAAATATTAAGAATGTTTGCCGGCAAAGCAATTTTCAGGAATTGTAGTCGTTGCCATAATTATGTTTCGATAGAAGGTAGGGATTCGGGGGCTGGATTTTTCACTGCAAGATGGATCCTACGGCGTCATACCGGAGCCACGCCGCTTGAACGGTTCTGCATAACGCGGTTTCCCGCTAAAGCGCATGACGCAACGGTATCCTCCATCGAATATGTGATGTGCAGGTGCCGTTCCATTATTAATTCCTGCGATGTTGAAGAAATCGCCGCCTGAAGGCGAAAAGAACCGGCAGTCCGCCGGCCAGTAGCCACCCGGCAGAGGGGATCGGGATGGTGGTGCCGGTTACCTCGAAGTAGTCGAAGATGGCCCAAGCGCCCGAGTAAACACCGGTATATCCGGCATCGTTTGAATAGAACGGATAGGACCCATCGTCCACGTCGATTGTGGCCAGGGGGGCGAGCGTTTCCAGTGCGTCATACAGGGACACGCTGATATTCTCATAAGCGGCAGTCAACCACGTTGATGTGTCCTTTCAAATGCAACACATTCCAGCCGCCCCTTTATTACCGCCTGATGAAATGGTTTTGCATTATCCCAGAAATTAGAGTCGCGGCATGGCTTTTCCGAAAACCACTTCCAATTTTATTTTAAAGCGGCCTTTCCCTTGGGAAGGGATTTGACCCCCATGGTGTGGATCAACTGATTGATATCGGTGGTTTTAAGGTTCATGCCGCCATCGGACACCGGCAGCAGAATGATCTTCCTGCCCTGCAGGGCTTCGGCGAGCCGCAGTTTGACGAAGGCCTCACCCCGGTGCCGGCCAGGCCATTGTTCATTTCCTGGATACCCTGGCTTCAGCAATCCCTTCGGCCTTGATGGCCTCGGGCGGCAGTTTCTGCTTTTCGAAATAGACATCGGCGACATAGAGTTCTTCGGCGGTCCATTTCCCGAAAATGCCATGCGGCCTGCTGCGCGCGACGGTTTCGCTCCCTTTGCCCGGATTGCTGTTATTGCGGTTTTTCAGGAAATCTGGTGTGATGGATGCGACGGATTCAATTCATTTGGCATCACCACCTGGGAGCACTCATGACGGTAAAGCGCACACATCTGAAGATTCTCCATGTGCTCGGTCAGTTGCCGGATGCCACCGGCAGCGGCATCTACCTGCAGGCCATGATGCGTGAGGCCGCCGTTTGCGGCCATGAAAATTTCATGATCGCCGGCATTCAGACCGGCCAGGACGTCGAACTGCAGGGCGTTGTCCCCGGCCAGTGCCGTTTTGTCCGGTTTGACGGGGGTGATATTCCGTTTCGTATCCCCGGCATGACCGATGTCATGCCCTACCCCAGCACCCGGTTTGCCGATCTGTCCGAATCCGATGTCGACACCTACGAAACGGTGTTTACCCGGGTGCTGACGGACGTCGTGACCGCGTTCAGACCGGATATCATCCACAGCCATCACCTCTGGTTGGTTAGTTCCCTGGCGCGGCGTCTGTTCCCGAAGATCCCGGTCGTGGCCACCTGCCACGGCACGGATCTGCGCCAATTCCAGAATTGTCCTCACCTTCGGGACAGGGTGGTGAGCGGGTGCGGTCGCCTGAGTGCGGCCATGGCCCTGGGTGCGTCCCAGAAGCAGGACATCGAGGGTCTTTACCGGCTGCCGCCGGAACGGGTGGTCGTCACCGGGGCCGGTTACAGCGACACCCTTTTTACTTCCGGCGCCAAACCCGCCCCCCGCCCCGTCCAGCTGGTTTACGCGGGCAAGCTCTTGAACGCCAAGGGTTTGCCCTGGTTGTTGAAGGCCCTGAAAACGATCCCGGCGCCGGAATGGCAGCTGCACCTGGTGGGGGGTGGAAGCGGTATGGAAAAAGACGAATGTCTGCGCCTGGCGAGGGATCTGGGGGAACGGGTGGTGATACACGGCCAGATTCCGCAGAAGCGCCTGGCCGCCCTATTCAAAACGTCCCATATCTTCGTGCTGTCGTCTTTTTTCGAGGGCCTGCCGCTGGTGGTGCTGGAGGCTCTGGCCAGTGGTTGCCGTGTGGTTGCCACAGACCTTCCTGGCGTTCTGGAGGTCGTGGGCGATTGCAACGTCGATTATATCTCCCTGGTCCGGACCCCGCGTCTGAGAAAGATGGACCAGCCGTATCCCGAGGATCTGGCGGCGTTCGAGCAGGATCTGGCCCGGGCCCTTGACATCCAGATCGCGGGGGCCCTCCGCCACCCCCAAATCGACCTCGCGCCCATCGAAGATACATTGGCCGCCTTTACCTGGAGCGGTATCTTCGCAAAGGTTCAGCAGGTCTACTTCAAGGTGCATTCGCCCGAACACCGATTGCATTCTGAATCGAAGAGGCCGCCTGTGGAAAAATCATGAGAATATCGATGAACCATCTTGACAGAATTTCATTATGAATCATATGAATCAGATAATCGGTTTCTATAGTATATATTGATGATCCTACCGCATATTGAGATTCATCCTGTTACAGCACACAACGGCTGCATTTCTCCTTTTTCCGCCCCCGAGATGGGCCCCTGACCATTTCCATTATAGCGGACGGATCGTCGATTGAGACTTCGGCGATACCCTTGGCGGTTCCCCCTTGATGGAAGAGAAAGGCTTCAAACAATCTGAAGCGTCTCTCAAAAATTTCTGTTTGTCCTGTAATACGTGAAAATTAGGTAAGGCGGGAGTGCGTCTGGCATTCCCCATTCTCAGGACAGCCAGGAAGAGACCCCCGTCGCCCTTAACCCGGACATTGCACCAAAAGGAGACGTTCATGGCCAAGCGCACACCTTAATTTATTCAAACAGATGTGTGATCCCGCTCAGCGGGAGGCACTTCGAGATGAAGCTGTAGTCCTTCTACCGCGAGCCTCGAATAACGCCGGCCATGGATGTCTCCTTTTGGCCCGCAGGGTGAAATCTTTTCAGGCCTTGCATCAGTGTTTCAACGTGACACATTGCATCGCCGCCGGTTGGATCCGTATTCACGTTAAGGAACTGATATTATTTTTTTCTATACGTTTGCTGAAAAGATTTCATGCAATATTCGGGCTAACCACGGGCAATCCGTATAACGTTTAACTCGAAGGAGGTGTAAGGTGACAAAAATGGCTTCGACGGTGATCATTGTCCTTCTGACAATTCCAGTGGCCGCAATCGGCGCGTTTTATCCTCCCGTTGGCCCCGATCCGGCTGCGCCGCCCGGCACAGCGGAAGGAAGTGGAATTCAATCAGGCGCATTCACCTATGCTGCCGGAGACTACATTACCTTCGACAGTATTTTCATCACAAACGAACCGACAGACACATCGGACCCGGACCATGACAGCGACTGGTTCGGTGTTGGTCTTTTTAACGCCACAGCCCCATTCGCCCCTTCGTTGGAACTCACGGTTATTGGTGATGTTGGTGGTGCCTCAAGCTGGCTTCCAATTGACGGCGGGGCGGGTGTTACAGGGCCTAATGGTGATTCTTTCCTTTCACAGACGGATTACTACAAGACAACCGGGGCGGGTACATATTCTCTTCCGAATACGTATGCCGGACAATCGGTCAAATTCGGTATCGGGGTATTTGACCTGAACAATGCTTCCGGAGCTTCGGCCCTTCTGGTCGACAACATTCTTTGGACGGACAGCACCGGTACCGTTACAAAGGGGTTCTGGGACTTTGATGCACCTGCCGACCCCTGGAGCGCGGAAGGCTTTTTCTATCCGGATGGCGGTCCTGCCGGCCTGTTCGAGGTGCTGCCCGATACGGCACTTCCGGAGGTGACCAAGCCTGGCTCAGGAAACTATGCCTATTTGTCCACATTCGAAGATGAGCTGCCGGTACCGGCTCCGACCCCGGTAATTCTTCTCGCTTCGGGTCTGATTTTGCTTGTGGGAAGCAAACGACGGGGTTCTCATTCATGATAGGAGCAAATCAACGTGCCCTGATAAAACACCGAACATCGGCTGATGGTACTAAGGTGTCAGCTCGATGCCATGCCCATTGGATATCCGGTTCCTACTTCTTGACCTTGGGGGAACGGCGCAGCCCGCCTCGAGCATGGCGACAGGAGCCTTTGTTCTCTCCAACGGAAGCGATGGCATTCGGCGCATCAGCGCATCTGCTGCTTACGCCTGAAGCTTTCTGCGAAACGAATTGAGCTGGATGATATGCTGCCGCTCCTGGCGGATGATATCGTCCAGCCTGTCCCGGCCTAAATTGGGGGGAACCATGTCCTTCAAGCCGATGTAGAAAAGGATCGACTCTTTCTCCAGACCGAGGGCGATATCGATGATTTCCGTGATCGATTCCTTGCCCGTGAGCGCGTCGGCGGCCGCCGGACTACCCTCACCGCCGTGGGTGTCTGCCATGGCAGCGAGATATTGAGCAGATTCATTCAGAGGGTCGAATACGGTCTGGGTTTTTTCCGCCTCGGAGATGCGGGTTCTCATCTTCTCGAACGTCACCTTGTGCGTATCCTCCATGCCGGCCAGTTGTTCCAGTGTCTCCCGGTTCCGCAGCTCCGACTGTCGTTCTGCGGCTTTCCGGTAGAACCGGGCACCGTTTTCTTCAATCCGGATCGCAATTTTCAACATTTCATCCGCGTTGAAATCATATCTCATCGAATACCCCCTTTGTATTTGATAGCGATTGCCAGAATTGCGTTCCGATCCACCATTCCGGTTACCAGGTGACACTCATCATCGTACAGTTCAGCCCGCTGCCGATGCCCATGAGGGTTAACGCCATAATGGCTCTCGCGGCTTGAAGACCTGTACGTCGTACTCCCCTCTGACGGTAACCCTGGGCCACAATAGCGTTGACCAATACACACCAATGACTTCTCCGTCCGGATCGACAATATCGAATGCCTCTGGTGCATTTTGATTATTTCGCATCACGCTGCGGATGAGCCGGTTGAGGTCCTGAGACTCCAGATCGATTTCTCGCCAGAACCTGGCGGTTTGCCGCCAGGGCGGCTTGAGCCCGATGATGGCGTCCGGGGCCCGATTCCTTCCGGTGGAATAATAACGATAGTCGGCCGGAGGACGGCCTTCATTGAACGCTTGCGTCATCTCCGCGTTTCGCCGGAGCCCACCGGCTCCACCCGCAATACTTATGGGTGGTACCAGCAATAAAACGACACAAAGAATGGATAGGCATATCGTTATCTTCATAGGGCACTCATTATTTTCGAAATGAAGTGGCTATTCAATGCAATAGCCATCACCAGGTCACACTCATCATCGTACAGTTCAGTCCGCTGCCGATGCCCATGAGGGCCACATGACTGCCGGCATGCAATCGACCTTCTTCGTCCGCCTGGGCCAGGGTGATCGGCAGGGCCGCCGGTCCGATATTTCCCAGGGTGTAAAAATTAAGGTGAAATTTTTCTGGAGTGGTGCCCAGGGTCTGGTTCAGCACGTCCATGTTACGCTGGCTGACCTGATGGGGGATGTAGATATCGATGGTGTCGTCGCTCCAATTGTCCAGTTCCTTTTCGGCCAATTTCCAGGTGCGTTGCGCCAACTGGACACCATGGATCAATACACTGCTGGCATCGGCATACATCCGGTCCGGTTGTCCGAGGCAGAGACGGCTATGGGTGGTGGCGGCCATGGTGACGGCACCGTTGATGACATGGCCAGACCTGGTTTGGTTTCGATGCCCGAGGATCATGGCGACTGCTCCGGAACCCAGGGTCAGGGTCGCAAATTCATCCCGAAATTCCTGATCTGAAATAGCATCCGACTGAAGCCGGTTTATGGTCGCGTTCATCACTTCCTGGGATCCCTCCCCGTCGACGATCAATCCGTATTGGATCATCCCGGATTCGATCATCAAAGAGATGGTGACCATCGCATTCATGAATCCCAGGCAGGCATTGCCGATGTCGTAGTTGATGCAGGCGGGTGACAGCCCCAGGTTGCCGTGAACCAGGCAGGCGACCGACGGTTCGATGTAGTCCTTGCAGACCGAGGTATTGATAATGCATCCGATCTGTTGCGGATCGATACCGGACGCGGCGATAACCTTGCGTGCGGCAATCGTTGCCACGTCACTGGGCATGGTCCCCTCGTCCCAGAAGCGGCGCTCCTGGATTCCCGTCAGTCCGGAAATGATACCGCGGGGCAGGTTCAGGCGTTTCATGGTAGATGAAAGCTGCTCTTCAATCCATTCGGAGGTGACCCGATGGGGCGCCAGTTCGTAAGCCAGAGCTTCTATGGTGACGTTGCCTGAGAGCTTCAAGATATGTCATCTCCTTCCAACACGTGGTAACACAGAACCCGGATCTTACGGTGTTATCCAACGGATTTCAACTGCCGGTATGCGCGCACCGCGATGTCACCGGCGGGCCGGCGGTACGAAGTTAGCGATATAAAAATCTTCGATTATCCCCTGTACCTTCAAGCTTTCCCCGTAAGCGCGGGCGCTGTTCTTATCCGGAAATCGCGATACCCGCACCTGGTACCATGCCTTGCCGCCCCGTTTCGTCTGGATCCAGTAGGCGGCAACTCCTTTTTCACGCAGCTGCGCCATGAATCGCTCTGCATGTTCCGGTTTCAGATAGGCGGCCACCTGGACCGTGAAGCGGCCTTCCACCGGAAATGTCAGCGATTTTTTCTCGTCGCCGGATTCCGGTTTGAGAAGATAGTCTGCGGTGTTGATCACAAGCGCCACGGCGGCGACGGCGACAACTCCGGCCATTCCCCATTGGACTGCCCGTCGAAAGGGAACCGATGTCCGGAAAAGGTGTACGGCCTTTTCAGCCACGCCATAGGCCGCGCGGGCCGCCGCGCCGCAGCCCTTTAACAAGGATGCCAGCTGTCGCCAGAGTGCGGCAAACGCGGCGGCGCCCGATCTTCTGGCGTCTTCTGGTGTCTCCAGAAGCGGTTCCGGAGCGGGTGGATTGAAGCGGCTGCGCATCGCCGCCAGCCGGGCCGGGTCCTCCCCATCGAGCAGGCGGCGTCCTGCTTCAAACAGCTCCCTGTTCTGATCTGTTTCTTCGCGCCAGTGCATGCATGCGGCAATGCCGCCGAGCAGTTCCGGATCCGTGAAATTGGCCTGATAGGCATGGATGTATATCGCCATTGCCCATTCATCGGCACGGCCTTCGCGGAGAAAAATCGAAGCGAGGCGAACCGCCAGTTTCGACGCATGGGAGTCTTTTTGTTCCATTACGCGGCGGTACGTTTGAAGCGCCGCAAAATCGGTCCGCTCTTCGGTGCTGTAAAACCGGGCCAGCAAACGTTGGATGCGCCTGTTGCGGGGCTGGGCCTCGCCGATGCGAGCCGCCAGTTCCAGGTATGCTTCGGGCAGCCAGCCCCTGCCGCCGGACTGGCTCAGCCAGGTTTCGGCCGCTTCCCGGTCATGGGGCTGGTTGTTCAAATGGGACACAATAAACCGCTCGGAGTCCAGGTTCCGATCGGCTCTTGCCAGGTAAAACCGGGCGAGCTGTTCCACTGCCTGTCGGGAATGTTGTTTGCGAAGCCGGGGTGACAGAAGAAAGCTGTCAAACAGGGACACGATCTTTTGGTAAATTGCTTCGGCTTCTTTGACGCTCCCGGCCCGTTCCAGTTCCATCCCCGATCCCGTATACTGCTGAACGGCACGCTCCCCCAATCGATTCATGACCCAGCCCACTGCCAGAAACGCTAAAAGGAGGATCGCCGCGGTCCACGCCACATTTTGCGTCACGACGATGGGGGCGCCGGCAAGGGGTAATACCCACAGTATCGATAATCCGCCGATGACGATGGACAGCCAGAGTCTAACGGCCGTATGTTTTATGGCATGCAGCATGTCTTTTTAACGTTCATAGAGGGTTCAAGGGTTCAAGGCTTGCCCGCCTTTGGCGAGGGGTCGAGTGAAACAGGACAATGAAAGAGCCTATAACCCATGGCGACCCAGCACTACCATCTGACAACGATTGTCACCAACAGGGTCAAAACGCACATTAACCCAAGTTCTTGTACCAAATGCCTTCAACATCACCGCATCCGATATCGCTGTTCAACCAGCTAACCGGGCAAACGGGCCCACGGGCAGACGGGCCCACCCTTCGACGGAGCTGCCCTCGACCCTGCTCGGGACAGGCAGGACGAGCGGGCCCGCGGATCCCCAGGCCCTCAATCATCCAGATCGGTTTCCGTCGGACCCATTTCCTCCGGTTCGATCTCTGTCGGGCCTGTCTCCATCGGCCCAATTTCCGTCGAACCGACGCCGGCCGTATCCATTTCGGGGACCTCCCCCAGAAAACTCGTCCCGGCTGTTTGCCCTTCTCGGAGCGCAACACGAATGGCGTCCGGTGCGGTCGAATCTCTCGGTGCTCCCGTGACAGGGTCGACATATTCAAAACGGATGCCGGGAGGAACCGGAAATTCTCTTGTTGGCTCACCCTCAGTGGCCTTCAGCATAAAATCGGTCCAGATCGGGGCGGCCCCCCGACCTCCGGTGATGCCGCGACCGTTCCGGTCGCGCATTCCCCTGTCCCGATCAAACCCAACCCAGACCGACGCGCCCAGGGTGGCCGTGCACCCGGAAAACCAGGCATCATTGTAATTGTCGGTGGTCCCTGTCTTTCCTGCGGCCGGCAATGCAAATCCAAGGCTTCTGACTCTCCGTGCCGTTCCCGTATCGATGACCCCCTGCATCATGTCCAGCACCTGAAAGGCGACGTCCGGGTCGAGGGTCCTTTCGCTGCTGACGATATGCTCCTCGAGAATGCGGCCGAACGCGTCTTCGACACGCTCAATGGTGTAGGGTGTATGGTGGACCCCGCCATTGGTGATGGTGGCAAATGCACTGGCCATGTCTAGAGGACTTGTGCCGGACGTACCCAGTGCCAGCGAATATACCGGGCTCATTTCGCTGTTGATACCGCACCGTTTTGCCGCCTCAATGACAGTGGCAGGCCCGGTGGCTTCGATAAGCTGGGCGGCCACCGAATTTACCGAACGGCTAAACGCCCGCTTGAGCACCATCGGTCCGTCATGGCGACGGCTGAAGTTTTCGGGTGTCCAATCCGGAGCCCCGTTTACCGGGATAGTGACCGGCCGGTCGACAGCCAATGTGGCCGGATGCATGTCCAGGCTTTCAAAGGCGGCATAATACAAAAACGGCTTGAATCCGGAACCCGGCAGCCGGTGGTGCTGAACGGCCCGGTTGTACTCTGTCTTTCCGTAGTCGCTGCCTCCGACAATGGCCCGGACAGCACCGGATTGGGTCTCGAGCGCGACCAGTGCCCCCTGGGGGCGCATCGCATCCGGTGTATCCTTGTCGAGCCCGAGCTGTGCGTCCAGATCGGCCAGCCCGGTTTTTACAGCGGCTGCGGCCAGCCGCTGAAAACGCGGATCCAGCGTTGTCATCACTTTCAAACCGCCGTGATACACCACTTGCACACTGTATCGTTCTTCCAGACTGTGGATGACCATGTCGAGAAAATAGCTGCCCGGCCGGGCGATCGCCTGGCCGGGCCGGAGGTCGAGTGTTTCGCCGCCGGCAAGCTCCGCCTGCTCTTGGCTGATATAACCCACGGCGGTCATTCGCCCCAGGACGATGCGCTGCCGATTCCTGGCCCGCTCCGGGTATCGAAATGGATTGTAACGTGTCGGCGACTTCGGCAGCCCGGCCAGCATGGCCGCTTCCGGCAGGGTCAGATCCGAAGCCGCCACCCCGAAGAAGATGCGGGCGGCCTGTTCGATCCCATAGGCACTGACACCGAAAGCGATCTGGTTGACATAGGCTTCCAGGATTTCTTCTTTGCTGTATTGGGACTCGATTTGGACGGCCACCAGCATTTCCTGGAACTTGCGCATCCAGCTTCGTTCGAAGCTGAAAAAGAGATTCTTGGCCAGCTGCTGGGTGATGGTAGAGGCCCCCTGAATTCTGCCCTTTTCAAACAAGGTGATCCAGAGGGCCTTCAGGGTGCGGAGCTTATCGACGCCATGGTGCTCCCAGAAACGATGATCTTCGGTGGCGATCACTGCATCTAGAAAGTGATGGGAAACCCGGCTCAAGGGAATAAAGTCTCGACCGCCGATGAGCATCAGGCGTTCACCGGTGGCGGCATAGAATTCCGTCGGGGGCGTTTCGATGATACGACTGAGTGGATGCGGCACCCGTGGCAGGTCACGCAGGACCGTGAAGAAGAATCCGAAACCCGCCAGGACGGCGATGGCGGCGCCTACCCCAGCCGCATAGAACAACAAACGGAATCGATGAATGTATCGGCCTGCCCGGGTCATGGCGTGAGCCCCTCCGGGGGCGGGCTGTCTTCCCCTTCCAGGAGGAGGCTGAGCTGCCACACAGCCCAGTCTCTTGCCTGGACCAGGATGACTTTGGGGGTGCCGTTTTCAAGAAACTCAAAACCGATGTCGATGAAACCGGATAACGCTTCGTCGGATATGCCGACCCGGTCAACGGGGTTCGACATGGACAGCAGTGTTTCCGGCTGGTCGAGAACTTCGATCCGTGCTTCTTTGGGCAGCGCTTCCAATGCGGAAAAGAACTGCTGTGCCGGATAGAGTCTGTTCGTCAAACCGGGGATATCTTCCAGGGCCCCCTCGATAAGAATCCCTTCCCGTTCGATACGCCGAAGGAATTCCGAAAGAACGTCGATCTCTTTCAGTACCCGATTGCCGGGGTCCAGGAGGTAGATCTTGAGGCCGCCGTCTTGTTTTCTCAAATAAGCACGCGCCCATTTGCCGCTGCTGGAAAGCCGCAGCAACTCTATCGGCGACATCAGATCGGCCGCCAGTCGATCCGGAAGATTCCGGTACAACCCGCGGAACCGGTCGGCCGACAGCATTGCACCCTGGTCTTCGGGGAGGGTCGCGACCATTTCCACCAGATTTGTTGCATCCAGGGCACTGCGCTGGGAGGCCTGGCGGTCGGTGACGATCTTTTCCAGGGTTTTTCTGGCGATGACGGTGTCCCGGCTTTTTTCCCAGATGTGCCCGGATCGGGGTCTGGCCGGATTGGTCGTCACCAGGTAGGCGCCGATGGAACGCTCCACCCAGTCGAACCGAAGTTCAGAAAGGGCGAGACAATATACGATCAGAAGGGTCAGCAGACAGCGGAGGGACACCAGTCGGCTCAACCACTCTCTGAAGCTTCTCGGTTCGGACCAATCCATGCCGGGGACGTTAGCGGTAAATGCCGGGAGGGTCAATCAGATGAGGCTTAATGGGCGAATTTTTTTTCGTGGGGTGATAGAATGGCCAATTTCTACGTTCTCAGTTTTGTTTATAGTCCCGTTGATTTTAGGCATTTTAGCGCATTTCAGGCACTTCAGGCATTTCAATTCAGGCACTTTAAAACATTCAGAAGCGGTTTCATAATCTTCAATCACGCTCAAGATCGAGGCGGCCGGGAGGATTCAACCGGAGGAATATATGTAATATTTCGAGGATTGGATCCCTCCGTCCAACAAAGAGCTTGGGCGTTAGGGGAGGTTATGAAACCGCTTCTAATCGGCGGTGACGCCGTACAGATTCCCCTGGGGCGGCGTCCCCCGTTTTTCAAGCGATATGTGGCACTCCGCATAGTCGGGATGGTCTCTGCGGTTGCAGCTCACCAGTGCCCGGATGATATCCCAGCTCAACTTTCCCTCTTCCCCCATCACGGTGATCTGCTCCAGGGCGGTCCGGGTGTCGAAGGCGCCCCGGCGGTAGGGCCGTGTGGCGATCAGGGCGTCGAATATATCGGACACCGCCACGATTTCCACCATGTGGTCGTTCAGTTTCTTGGCGCTCGGATATCCGGAACCGTCTTTTCGCTCGTGATGGTCCCTGGCGGCCACCGCCGCCGGATTGAGCGGGTTGCCGGTATAATAGGTGAGCAGCACATAACCGGCCAGCGCATGATGCTCGAGCTGACGGCGATCGATGGGGGTTAGCGGATCCGCCTTTTTTAATACGGGAAGGGGCACGCACAGCTTGCCGAAATCATGGGTCGGTGCACCGAGGGCTTCGCGCACCGCCGATTCCGCATCATCTTCCAGCACGTGGGCCAGCAGCATGGACAGGGCGAATACCGTCAGGGTGTGCTGATACGTGTAGAAATCCTGCTCCCGAAAAAAATCGAGAAAATCAATCAAAGGACGGGAAAGCCGGAGGCGCTCCATTTGCCGAAACAGCAGATCCAGCTGTTCGCCATCGGAAAAAATGACGTCATACGGCGATTGGCGGCAAAACTCCCTTAAATCATCTGCCACCGTGGCATGGGTCAGCATGTGGATATGGGGGGTTTCCGGGGCGTTGCCGGCGGATGCGATCTCTTTTAGAATATCCGGGGTTAGCCGGGTGCCTGCCGGCAGGAGCTGTTCGTTATCCAGGGTAAACACCGGATACGAAAGAACGGGCTCTGTCATAATGCTTCCCCTGAAGTCCGCTGTCCTCGGAGATTCCAACGGGGTGCGATGCTCAACTATCGGCTGGCGTGACATAAATCGCCGGCCCAAACAGATTGATACATAACTATCTGGTATCACATTATTTGTCAAGACAGCGGCGCGACCGTGTCCACCGTCAGGGTGGTCGCTCCCCAGTCCTGCTCGACCTGCCCGGTCAGCAGGTAGGGCCGGCCGATGTCGACGATGTGGCAGAACCGGTGGTAAGGCTCCGGAAAGAAGGTGGTCTCGATCACACCGGTTTCGTCCTCGAAAGTCAAAAATTCCATGGGGGTCGCCGTGTTTTGTCCGCACCCGTTTCCCGGTGATCAGCCACCCGGCGGTACGGACACGCCGGCCGAACCGGCGGGGCAGATCGCGAGCGGTGACCGTCCGGAGGGTTTCGACCCTATCGGCATACAGGGCCATGGGGTGGCGGTCGCACAGGAAACCGAGGACGGAAAACTCCCGCCGCAGACGTGCCCTGGGATCCTCCGGCGGCAGGGACGGCGCCCGGTCGTCCGGCACGCCGCCAAACAGCATTCCGGAGGTTGCGGCGCGATGCCGCGACCGGTGCCACAGCGCCAGTTTCCACAAAAGCACGGCCCGGTTTCCGCCGGGATTGAACCGGTCCAGGGCGCCGCAGTGGATCAAGGCCCGTGCTTCGGCCTCATCCGGCCGGACGCGGTCCAGAAAGTCGTTCACGCCGGAAAACGGCCCGGGCTGTTCGGCAAGGGTCCGGGTCCGGGTTTCCCCGGGAAGGCCTTTTATGGCGGTCAGCCCCACCCGGATGGCGCCGTTGTTGCCGGCCCACCGCTCGCCGCTCAGTGCCACGTCGGGCGGGAGAATTTCCAGCCCCATCCGGCGGGCTTCGGACACGTAAGCGAAGGTGCTGTAGAACCCTCCCCCGTTGCTGATGACCGCCGCATGAACTCGGCCGGATAGTGCACCTTGAGATACGCGGCCTGGAACGACACCCGGGCGTAGGATGCGCTGTGGGGTTTACAGAACGAATATCCGGAAAAGCTCATGATCATGTCCCACACCGCGTCGGTTTGCTGTGGGGTGACGCCCCGGGCCGCTGCGCCCCGGAAGAAGCGGTTGCGGAGATCGCGGAGCGCATGCTCCCGGTCTTTTTTCGAGAGAATTTTCCGAAGGCCGTCGGCCTCGGCATCGGAAAAGCCCGCCAGGGATACGGCCGCCTTTGACACGTCTTCCTGATAGACCATGATGCCGAACGTCTCGTCCAGCGTGTCTGCAAGCAGCGGGTGAATGGGCCGCCAGTCGCCTCCGTGGAGGCGCCGGAGATATTCCTGGATGCAGTCATTGGCGGCCGGCCGGATGATGCTGCTGTGGATGACCAGGTGCTCGAAATTCCCGACCCCCGCTTTTTTTTGAAGCAGCCGCATGGCGGGGCTTTCGATATAAAAACAGCCCATGGTGCGGCCCTGGGCCACCGCCTCCTGGGTGGAAAAATCGTCTTCCGGCTTCCCAGCGGGATTCGTCGAACGCCCTGCCGTTGGTGCTGAGATTGGCCAGGGCGTCGCGGATAACACCGAGGCTCCGGTTTCCCAAAAGGTCGATTTTAACCAGCCCGGCTTCTTCGGTGGCATCCTTTTCCCACTGGATGATCGGGACGCCCTTTGGCGCCCGCTGGATCGGCACATAGGTGTCGATAGGCTCGGGTGTGATCACCACGCCGCCGGAGTGCACGGAAAGATAGCGGGGGGTGCCCAGAATCCGCTGGGCGCTTTCCAGGATGTCCGGCCATGGATCCGGAAATTCCAGGGCCCGGGCTTCGGGCCGGGCGGCAATTTCCCGGTGGAGGTCCGTGTCGGCCGCCGCAGCCCGCCAGAACATGGGCAAGCGGCGGGTGACCCGGCCGATCTCGCTGTCGGTGAGTCCATACACCTTGGCCACTTCCCGGATGGCCATGCGGGGCTGAAACAGCACATGGTTGGACACCATGGCGGCGTGGCCCCGGTATTTGTCGAAAACAGCGGCGAGCACGTCATCCCGTTCGTCCCAGGCAAAATCGACGTCTATGTCCGGAGCATCCTTCCGCCCCGGGTTCAGGAAGCGGCCGAAGTACAGATTGTGCTTCAGGGGGCAGACATTGGTGATGCCCAGGCAGTAGGCAACCAGGGATGCCGCGCCGGAACCGCGGCCGCAAATCCGGGGGCTCTGGCGCACGATGTCCCGGACCACCAGAAAGTAGGCGGAAAATCCCATCTTGGATATGATGTGCAGCTCGGTTTCGAGCCGCTCCACCACCGCCTCGGACAGCTCCCCGCCGTAGCGCGTCCGGGCGCCGGCATAGGCGGCCTCCCTGAGCGCCGCGACGGTCTCGGCCGTTTTCCAGGGCGGCAGCACGATACCGAAGTCGGGACCGGTAAAGGACAGGGTTTCGGCCAGTTCGTCGGTGGCCCGCAGGGTCTCGGGGCAGGCGGCAAACCGCCGGGAATACCCCTGGGGGCTGTCCAGCCAGGCATCTGCCGGTGCCATGTCGGAAGACGCTAATCGTGACAGACCGGTATTGCGGTCGATGGCCCGGAGCATCCGGTGCATCGGAACATCCTCAGGGCCGAGAAAGAAGCTGCCCGGAACGGCCGCCGTGGAAATGTTGAGGGTGGCTGCTGTGCGACGGAGCCGGTGCCCGGGAGGCAACGGACGTCGGGGCACGGCCGCTGCGACCGATACTCCGGCGGCGTGCCAGCGGCGCAGCAATTCGGGGTTGCCGGTCAGCACCAGCAACCCCCGGGACAGGGGCGGCAATGCGGCTTCCAGGGTAAAACCCTCTTCCATATGACGCCGGCTGAGGAGGCGGCAAAGGTTTCGGTAACCGGCATCTGTTTTAACGAGGCACACCGCCCGGCGTCGCCCCTTCGGGTCCGTGACCTCGGCACCCACGATGGGCTCGAGCCTCTCCCGCCGGCATGCGTTCACAAAGGGCCACAGGCCGTAGAGGTTGTCGGTGTCGGTGAGCGCCAGCCGCCGATAGCCCAGCTCCCGGGCTCTCCGACAAAGCGCCGGCACCGACGCGGTCCCCCACATGAGGGAGTAATGGGATCTGACGACTAGGGGGGTCATGACAAAAAAATCTCATCGCAAAGACGCAAAGGACGCAGAGAGCATAGTGTTTTTTGCTTTCCGCTGAGAGGGCGGAAAGCAAAAAGCGCCTCACGTTTCATAAAGGTTGTTGACGATTCGAACCATGCCGTCGCGCATAATCGGGACGTTGAAATTAAGTAGCAGGCCCAGTTTCATTTTTGACAATTTTAGATACGTCAAGAGCTGCGCTTTGTGGATCGGCTCAATTCGCTCACATGCTTTTAGTTCGACAACAACAGCATTCTCGACAATCAGATCCAGTCGATAGTTGGAATTCAGTTTCAAGCCTTTGTAGATGATCGGAAGCGGCACCTGGTTTTGAAAAGACAGCTTTCTCAAACGCATCTCGTGGCAGAGGCACTCTTCGTATATCGATTCGAGCAGCCCGGGCCCAAGAGATTTGTGCACGTCGATTGACGCACCGATAATTTTACTGCTCAGTTCGTTGATATCCATTTATGGATTCTCCTTTAGGCGATCACTTTTCCATTGCCGCCCTCTCAGCGGCAATGGAAAAAATTTCCCCTCCGCGTCCTTAGCGTCTCTGCGGTGATCCGCCCGGCCAACCGGCCAAACCGGCCAACCAGCGGCTACGCCGCCAGCGTTCTGCCCATTTGAACCGCGCGTTGCCCGAAGCGGTTGCGGATGCTGTCGATGGCGCCGACGAGGCGGTCCTGTCTTTGGCGTTGTGCCCGGGCGCGGGGAAAGAGTTCCAGCTGGGCCGGCGGAAACACCAGGCGATCGAAGATCAGGCGGATGTGACGGATGCGCACCCGGCGAACCCAGGACCGTTGCAGCAGGGCCTGGGCGGCGTGAAACAACACCAGGTCGTTGGCCGATGCCGGCTGGAGAGGTGTCTGGCGGATGTGGCGGATACCGTCCGAGTAGTCGAGGATGATGCCGATGCGGCGGGTCGCCCGGCACTGCCGGCGCATGTCGGCGCCGGCCTGTTCGACCAGGCGGTAGACGGCGCGTTCCAGGTCGGCGGCGGTGTTTGTGTCGTCGGGAAACTCGTGATCCCCGACGACCCGCGGCGGCTTCCGGCCCGCTTCCAGCACTGGAGAGTCGTCGATACCGCGAACGGCATCGAAGAGAAATCGGGAGCGGGCGCCAAAAATGGTCTCGAGCTGTTCCGGTGTCAGGACACCGACCTGGAACACCCGGGAGAGGTTGAATTCGGCCAGCCGCCGAAGGTCGCCGGCCTCGATGCCGGGTATCAGAAAAAGGGGCAGCGGTGCCAGCAGCGATGATTCCTCGCCGGCGCCGACGATGTATTCACCGGCCGGTTTGACCAGCCGGGAGGCGACTTTGGCGACCAGCTTGTTGGGGGCGACGGACCAGATCGGAGCAAATCCCAGATCGGTCTTGACCTGCTTGTGAAGTCGCCAGGCCACATCCACGGGAGGACCGAACAGGCGACTGGTGCCGGTGACATCCATGAACAGGTGGCCGTCCACGTCTCCCGGCTCGATCAGGGGAGAGTAGGGCAAGGCCCGGCGAAACATCTCCTTCATGGCCTGTTCGTAGCGGTCCGGATGGGGCGACACCCGTCGGACATCGCTGCAACGGCGCAGGGCCTGGCGCAGCGCCATACCCTTGCGCACGCCGGCCTGGTAGGCTTCTTCGCTCATGTCGTACACCGAGGCCCGGGCAGCCCCTCCGGGGGCGATGATCACGGGCCGGTCCCGGAGCCGGCGGTCCAGCACCCGTTCCACGGCCACGGCAAAATCGGCCACGTTGATATGAATAATAGAGCGTTCCATTTTTTGTCTCACCGCCCGTTCGTCACGCCATGGCGGACTCACTCGAGACGCAGAGAGCGCAGAGATTTTCGGAGCTATAAACAAAACTAAAGATTCGGAAATTGGCCATTCTGTCACCCCCACCGAGCCTCCCCCATCAAGGGGGAGGACGTAGATTTTCTCCCTCCCCTGGTGGGAGGGAGTCAGAGGGAGGGGGTATGATAGGCGTATTCCTTATTTTTGTTTAGAGTTCCGTAGATTTTTTCATGTGCTGCTCACCGTAGAGTGCCTCCTTTCGACTGAACTCAGGGCAGGCACGATGAGGAGGGGCAAATGAAAATCGATATCTCCGCAAGTAAAAAAGCGGCTCTTCCAGGACAGAAGTTCTAATTCCCCGAGGGGATGCGTCCTTGTAGTCTTCCGCCCTACAAGCGACATCGTCGCGTTTCATAAAATCGTTACACGATTTTATTTTTAGGCATTTCGTTTAAGAGCCCTATGGACACCAGCAGCTCGACCAGCTTCACCGCATTCCGGGGGGCCTGGGCGCGGACGTGGTTGTTGAAGAAGACGCCCCCCTGCCGGGCCTTCTCGGCCATGTTCCGAATCGGACCGGCGGCCCACTGCCGTAGCTCTTCTTCCCGGTAGTCGTAGTCGAACTGCTTTTGCATGTTGCCCGAACGCCATCCCCCGGCATTGCGGCCGTGGAAGCGGACGTAGATCAGATCCGGGTTGGTGACCACGTCCAGGCATGGAAAGAGTCCCGGCAGGTCCGGTTCATCGACAGAAACCAGTGTGGTGCGGCGCCGTTCGAGTTCTGCGAACACCCGGTCGGTGGCCCAGGACGCGTGACGGAATTCCACTGCCACGGGCAGGCCCGCCAGCTCGTCGAGGAGGGCGGCAAGGTAACGACGGTTATCCGGGGATCGGCGGAAAACGGGCGGCAACTGCACCAGGATCGCCTTGAGCTGCCGCGCCTGGAGCAGGGGGGCGATGCCGTCCCGATACTGTGCGGCCTGGCCTCGCCAGCCGTCCGGGTCCACCTCGTGGGTCAGGGTACGGGTCAGTTTGGCAGCAAAACAGAACCCCGGTGGCGTCTTTTGCCGCATGCGCTCAACGGCCGGGGCTTTGGGCATCTGGTACCAGGTGTAGTTCAACTCGGTGATCGGAAACGTGCGGGCATATAGCGGGAGCATATCGCCGGCCCGGGTGCCGGGGGGATAAAACCCGGCGTCCGTCCACTCGCCATAGGAGTATCCGCTGGTGCCGACCAGCAATTGACACGCACCAGGGGATGCGTTCTGAGCGTCTTCAGTGAGCACGTGGATATTCCTAAAATTTCACCACCCGCTCCCCTTCGCCTCCGCGCAGGGTCGCTCGAGGCGCAGAGATCGCAGAGAAACGGATTATTCCCTTCGCTGTTGACCCTTCGAGTGCCTCAGGACGCGGAGGACAGCAAAGGGAATGCTTCGCTGCCCTTCGGGCGATTCCGGTGGAATCTGTTTGAAAAATTTTACAGTTAAACGCACATTTTTCCAGTTGCGATCGCTTTTTGCTTTCCGGCGTCCCTGCCTTGCCACGGTCTCCTCTTTTGAGACGACGGCAGGTCAGTGGAAAGCAAAAAAATGACCTCAGCGGACTCAGCGTCTCGAGCGTTGTTCCGCGACAGGCGGGACAACGCGGGCGGTGAAGCAATCCACCGGCGCTGCCATTTATACGATGCCGTCCGGTCCCCGCTGAATGCCCACGACCTTTCCCTGGATCAGTACGTCGCTGAACCTGTAACGCATCGCTGGGTAGTCCGGGTTTTCCGGTCTGAACTCGATGTGGTCGGCGTGGAGAAAGAACCGTTTGACCGTGGCCTCTTCTTTCTCGATGAGCGCGACCACAATTTCCCCGTTCCGGGCGTATTGCCGGGGTTCGCAGACGGCAATATCACCGTCGAGAATTCCCGCGTCTTTCATGGAGTCGCCTTTGACCCGGAGGGCGAAGAGGTTTCGTCCCCGGTAGACGGCGGCATCCACGACCAGGGTGCCGGCCCATTCCTGCTGGGCGTACATGGGCAAACCGGCGGTGACGCGCCCCACGACAGGCACTTCGCGCCAGCGATGCAGGGCCGACACCTCTTGTGCCGGGTTCAGCAGAAAGACCGTCCGGCTGTAGCGGCCTTCCCGTTTCACATAGCCTTTTTCCTCGAGCACCTTCAGTGTTTGGGCCACGGCCGCATGGCTCACTCCCAGATCACCGGCAGCCTCACGCAAACTGGGCGGCCTGCCGGTGTGGGAAATGGCCTGTTCCAGGTACTCGAGGAATGCCTTTTGTTTCGGGGTCAGTTCCGGTCGCATGGTCGTTCTGCTCCTTGAAAAAGTTCATAAGATGCTTGGACGAATGTAATCGACCGTCATATAAATGTCAATGTAAATGTATATTCATATATAAACAATATTATTGCCTATGGAATGTCCGGCCATGAAACTATAAGGGGATGTTTTCCGAGGATGTCGATTCAGACGAGTTATAGCGGTTGCCATAAATACGTTCCGATTGAAGCCACACACTGGACCTTGCGTCCTGTTTCGGAACGGAATTCTGAAAATCGCTGTAGTTATCCAATGACGTCGATTGATTCTTCCAGCATCCTGCGAACGGCTTTCTGAAACTGGGATATGGTGATCGGCTTGCGGATGATGGGCAGGTTGTGTGTTTTGCAGTAGCTTTCAAGTTCGGCGGACACGTCGCCGGCCAATAACAGGATTCTCTGTGCCAGTTCCGGATCGGCATGGTGGATACGGTCAAAGAAATCGGTCCCATTACCCTGGAGGGTATCGACGTTGCAGACAACCACGCTGTAAAGTTGGCGGCGAATCTCGTCAAGAGCCTCCCTGTCGCCGGAAACCATAACCACGGGACCAAATTGCGCCAGCAGACGGGCAAAAAGCGCCGCGCTGGGGCCCTTGCGGTCGAAGATCAGAAGTCTATATTCCCACAGGCCGGGCCGGTTTTGATGGCTCCGGTAACATCTCAGGTCATCCGGCAGATCCTCCATGAGCGACTCGATGCGGCGTCCATGGTCCCGCAGAATGTGAAGAACCGGTTCAAAGGTTCTCGAATACTCCCGACAGATATCCAGCACGTAAAGAAAAATCTCGTTCCATTCCGAAAATTCAGCACGGCAGATGCTTTCCACCAAGTCGGTCTGCTGCAGCGTATCCTGCTTGAGCTTGTGGAACCCTTTCTTTAGTGGGAGTTCGACATTCTGCCAGGTCTCCGCGTCGATGTCGATCACCGGGCCACCCTGAAGTTCAAAACCACGGAGAAGTTCCTTTGCGCTGCCCATGAGATGAAAACGCCAGGCTTTGTCCATTGCCATTTGTGTCAGGAATGAAAGAAGCGGCGAGGGTGCGCTAAACCGATCGGCGGATTCCTGGTAGTAGTGAAACGCCAGGTCCTCCATCCGGCGAAGCCACCCGATGATATCGTTAAGGTGCTGTTTCATATGTCACCCGTAGCCGGTTACAGCATACGTTCACTTATATCTCATATTTTATATAAAGTAAAGAAAGATCAATAGGTTATAGCAGTTATCATAAATATGTTCAGATTGAAGTTACGGGTCCGGGGTCTGGATTTTTCACTGCAAAGTTTACCGGCCGGAGTGCCGGGACTGGTGTTCCGGCAAAAATAAAGGGCATCCTGTTTGCCGCAGGATGCCCTTTTCTCGAAATGTGGTTTCCGATGCACTACTTGGCGGAGGCGCTCTCTTTTTCAACAGCCTCAAATAACTTTACATAGTCTACATATCCCTGAGATTCCAGCTCCACCACCGGGACGAACCGGAGTGATGCCGAGTTGATACAATAGCGCAGGCCCGTGGGGGGCGGACCATCGTTGAACACGTGGCCCAGGTGGGAATCCCCGTGGCGGCTTCGAACTTCGGTACGGACCATAAAAAAGCTTTTGTCGGTTTTTTCAACAATGTTTTTTGACTCCAGCGGTTGTGTGAAGCTCGGCCAGCCGGTCCCCGATTCGAACTTGTCGGTGGAACTGAACAACGGTTCTCCGGAGACCACATCCACGTAGATGCCCGGTTTCTTGTTGTCAAAGTATTCGTTGTTAAACGGCGGCTCCGTCCCGTCCTTTTGAGTCACCTTGTATTGCATGGGCGTCAGTGCCGCTTTCAGTTCATCGTCTTTCGGTTTTTTATAAGGGGACGCCACTTCCCGGGTGGACTCCGCCTTTTTCACCTCTGACCACATTTTCTCCAGAAACTGGTCGCGGCCGGACCCGGTTCGGTACATCTTATACCGGAAGGGGCTTTTCTTGTAATAATCCTGGTGATAGTCTTCAGCCTCGTGGAAACGATCCAGGGGCAGGATCGGGGTCACGATCGCATTGTTGAAAATGCCGGACCGAGCCAGATCCTTCTTGGAGGCCTCGGCAAGCTGTCGCTGTTCATCGTCGTGGTAGAAGATTGCGGAGCGATATTGATCGCCCCGGTCCACAAATTGACCTCCGGGATCGGTCGGATTGACGTGCCGCCAGAATACGTCCAGGAGCTCTTTGTAGGTGATTTTAGTCGGGTCGTAGAGGATCTGGACCGCCTCAAAGTGCCCGGTGCCGCCCGATGAGACCGCTTGATAGGTCGGATTTGGGGTCTGGCCTCCGGTATAACCGGATATTACCTCGATGACACCGTCCACCTTCTCGAAGTCGGACTCCGTGCACCAGAAACAGCCGCCTGCAAAGGTGGCGCGTTCGATATTATCTGTAACCGTAGTCATGTCTTTTTTCTCCGATTGGCTCATGCTGTTCGTATATTGAATTCCAACAAACAGAAGGAATATGGTCAAAACAACGAATAGGACCGTTTTCATTTCGATCCCTCCTTTTTAGAAATTAATCACATGGGCATAACTTAAAACGGATTACCCGCCTGACAAGTGACTTTCATCCGCCGCAAAAATTTCAAATATATAAACGCAGGGTTGTCGGAGATAGGGGCGCGTTCCTTACATCCATCTCTGCGCACGACGCGTGGAAACTTCAGAGAAGGCCGCCGCGTTCATTTACCCAGGAGGATGCGGATTCCCTGGAGGCGTTCGACGTTGCGGCATATGGTGTTGATGGCGGCGGTGATGGGCACGGCGCGGATCATACCGGGTATGGTATGACGTCTTTCATTGGGTGACACACGGATCGGTCATCAGCCTAAGAACGGTCTTCGGATGACGGTATCCTTGAGCCAGCGGCGGTCGTCGCGCTGGGGGTACTGGAGATTGTAATGGAGCCCGCGGCTCTCTTTCCGATGCATGGCGCATGTTATGATCAGCTCGGCGACTACTGCAATGTTTCTGAGTTCGATCAGGTCTCCGGACACCTTGAACCCCCAGTAGTAGTCCCGAATCTCTTTTTGTATGATGTCGATGCGTCTCCGGGCGCGATCGAGCCGTTTATCCGAGCGGACAATACCGACGTAGTTCCACATCAGCCGGCGAATTTCATCCCAATTGTGGGAAACCACGATCGCTTCATCACTGTCGGTAGCGCCCACATCATCCCAGGGCGGCACATCGGGTACGGTCCCATCGGGGATCGCCTCGAGATCGGCGATGGCCCGGGCAGCCGCCCGGGCGGCATAGACGAGGGCTTCCAGCAGCGAGTTGCTGGCCAACCGGTTGGCGCCGTGGAGGCCGGTGCATGCACTCTCGCCGACGGCATACAGCTGCTGAATGTCCGAGCGTCCGTGGAGATCGGTGACCACGCCGCCGCACATGTAATGGGCTGCTGGAACCACCGGAATCGGTTCCTTGGTCATATCGATCCCATAGGAGAGGCATTTGTCATGGATGTTCGGAAACCGTGACCGGATAAACCCCGAATCCCGATGGGTGATGTCGAGAAACACCGATTCGTCGCCGCTCCGTTTCAGCTCGGTGTCGATGGCCCGGGCGACGATGTCGCGACAGGCAAGGTCTTTTAGAGGGTCGTATCGTTCCATAAAGGGTCGGCCGGATTGGTCGACCAGGATGCCGCCTTCGCCCCGGACAGCCTCGGAAATCAGAAAATTTTTCGCATCCGGGTGATACAGGCAGGTCGGATGGAACTGGACGAATTCCAGATTGGCGACGGTAGCCCCTGCCCGGTAAGCCATGGCGATCCCGTCTCCAGTGGCGATGTCCGGATTGCTGGTGTACAGGTACACCTTGCCGGCGCCGCCGCTTGCCAGAAGGGTGATCCGGGAATAGAAAGTTTTGACGCGGTGTTCCTTGCGATCATACACATAGGCGCCGCAGCAGATATCTTCATGGGTGGTGATGTCCTGGCCGCGCCGCACACGGGTGGACAATGAAATCAGATCGACGGCCGTGTGGTCCTCAAAAAGATGGATCCGGTCGTTTCCACGAACCAGGTCGACAAGAACCCGTTCGATCGCAGCTCCCGTCATATCATGGGCATGGACGATGCGATTCTGGGAGTGGCCCCCTTCACGGCCGAGGTCAAAGGGTTCCGGCGCCCCCTCCGGCGATACTGTTTCCCTGGTGAACTGCACGCCCAGGTCGACAAGTTCCTGGATACGCTCTGGCCCGTCCGTGACAACCATTTCCACTACATCCGGGTTGCACAGACCGTCTCCGGAAGCGAGTGTGTCCTGGATATGCAGATCGAACGAATCGATCTGGCTCATTACCGAGGCAATGCCGCCCTGGGCCAGGTTGGTACTGCTCTCCATGGCCGCCTTTTTGGTGACCAGGGCCACGGTGCCGTACCTGGCCACCTTGAGCGAAAAACTCAGGCCGGCGATGCCGCTGCCGATAACGAGAAAATCGGATTTAAAGTCCATATAAAATCGCCTCGCGATTTTATGAAGCGCCGCAACGGAGCTGCGGCGGGGTTTGAAAACGTTTAACCATCACACGATCAAGATATCTGTTTGTGGAGCGCTGGTCACCGCTGCCGATTCGTCCCCTCGGAGGACGGTATCCCGAGGGGTTATGGTGCGTAGAAGGGTTCACATAGAGCGTCCCTCCCCCGGGGGAGGGACTGGGGGAGGGGTACCTCGAAACTACAGCAGTGAGGATCGCCTCCGTTGCCGTTTCGTGCTGAAGCCGATGATAAATCCAAGCACCAGAACTCCTGCGCCGGCGAGAAACCATTTGATGGTGCTGTTCAGCTCCAGGCGACGGGAGTGCTCCTCCAGCGCTGCAACCCGTTTTGTTTTTTCGGCAAGTTCGGCAGAGGCCAGCTGGTGGTCTTTTTTCAACTTGAGGAAATCGGCGGAATCCCGCTTCAGAGTATCGTAGGTCTCCTTCAGTGTCGTATAGGCCGCTTGTCCTTTTTCAAGCTCCGCCCGCATGGTCTTGTTTTCTTCCGTGAGGCGCCTGTTTTCATCGACAAGCTGTGTGTTCTGGTCTTCTGATTGGGCTTTCTTGAGTTTCAGCTCAGAAAGCTCGAGTCGGCTTGGCGGATTCGTTGTCAAAAATCGGCTCAGGACCCAACCCTCGGTACCGTTCGGGGTCGCCACCATGCTCCATTCCTCGTCTTCCATGATTAACTCCACTTGTTGCCCGGACTTCAGCATGGTGATGATCTTGTGGTCGGTCCCGGGGCCGGTTCTCATGGTAATTCTGAATTCATCGGTAATGTAATTGGTTTGCGCCAGCAGGTGTGCCGGCACCATGATCAGACAGATTAGAGCAACCACCCACATCAGCCGTTTCATAGAAAGCGTTCTCCCGGTCGAGGTTGTTTCAGATAACAAGAGGCCCTATTTTCTGAGTAAAGGGCAGTTGTGTCAATAATTACTTTAAAAACAGGCCAAGCTTTGATATTAATAATCAGTGCAATCAGACGACGTTACAGAGCAGGAATGGGATAATCGATTATGATTGCGTACGATCTTCAATGCACCAAGGGGCATACCTTTGAAGGCTGGTTTGAAAGTATCAAAACTTTTGAACAGCAGCAGCGCAAAGGCCTTGTGGCATGCCCGATATGCGATGATAACCGGGTGGAGAGACTCCCGGCGGCATTTGCCATCAAGAGTTCCCAGGAGCCTGCAGCGGTTCCCGAGGTGCAGACCGATACTCACGGCCAAAAAAAGGAGCTTACGAAAGAAATAATCGATTTTGTTGAGAATAATTTTGATAATGTGGGCGCTGATTTTGCCAAGGAAGCCCTTAAGATGCATTATGGCGTGACCGAACCCCGTAACATTCGGGGTGTCAGCAGCGAAACCGAAGAAGAGACCCTCAAAAAAGAAGGCATCGAGTTTTTCAAATTCCCCCTGCCAAGCAGTCCGGATACGGACGCCTAGTTTTCTAACCAATTGATATTATTATTTTTGCGGTAATTCGTGGTGTGTTGTACAGCGCCGGTGGCCACCCGTATCCGAAAGGGTTCAGGGGTCCGAGGGGTCGAGGGGTCGAGTGAAATGCTCAGAACAAGGATTCGAGGATTCAAGGATCCAAGGGATCGAGGGAGAACTAAAGAGATCCACCCTGGGTAGGGCCGGGCACCGTACCGGCCATAGTTTTTAAACCATCCCTGAAAAGATTTCATGAAATTTTCTGACAAGGCCGGTTCTCCGATGCCTTGGATTATCCTTTTCCAGTGCCAGTGTCAGCGCGCGCCGGGATCCGGCCAGCACCACCAGGCGTCGGGCCCGGGTAACCGCTGTATAGAGCAGGTTCCGTTGCAGCATGGCAAAGTGCTGTGTCACCAGGGGGATGACCACCGCCGGGTACTCGGAGCCCTGGGACTTGTGGATGGAAATGGCATAGGCCAGAGTCAGTTCGTCGATTTCGGAAAACTCGTACGCCACCGGTCGCTGTTCGTAGTCTACAATCAGGGTGCTGGTTTGACGGTCGATATCCGATACGGTCCCGATGTCACCGTTGAACACCTCTTTGGTATAATTGTTTTTCAGGTGCATCACCTTGTCGTTGCGTTTCAGGGCGAGGCCGTCTTTTTCGAGGATTGACGGGCTCGGATTCAGGGCCTCCTGGAGCCGGCGGTTGAGGTGAATGGTGCCGGCTTTTCCCTTGTGCATCGGGGTGAGCACCTGGATGTCTTTTACCGGGTCCAGCCCGAAATGATCCGGCATGGACCTGGAGCACAGGTCGATGACCACGTCGGCGGTCCGGTCGGAGTTGGCGGCTTCCATGAAATAGAAGTCGGCATCCGCATCTCCATTTTCGGTCGACGGGATCTCCGGCGTTCCGCCCTGGCGTATCCGGTGGGCGTTCCGGACGATCAGGCTTTCCTCGGCCTGTCGAAATATCCGGGTCAGCCGGAAAACGGGGATCCGTTCGGATTGTATCATGTCGTCGAGTACGGTGCCGGCACCCACCGACGGGAGCTGAAACGCGTCGCCCACCAGGATCAGCATGGCGGACGCCGGGAGCGCCCGCAGGAGGTGATCCATGATCAGGGTGTCGATCATGGAGGCCTCGTCCACGATCACCCCATCGGCATCGAGGGGAGACTCGGCATTCCGGCTGAAACGGTTCTCCGATGGGAGATATCCCAGCATCCGGTGGAGGGTCGCCGCTTCATGCCGGGTGACGGCGGCCAGGCGCCTTGCCGCCCTTCCCGTGGGTGCGGCAAGCAGCACCCGTTTTCCTTCTGTTTCCAGGACGGCGCAGATCGACCGGATCAGGGTCGTCTTTCCCGTACCGGGCCCGCCGGTGACAATGACTACCCGATGGGAAAAGATCCCTTCCAGAACGGAAAGCTGCTCCTCGGACAAGGCAATAGCCAGTTGTTTAAAAACTCTCTCCGAAGCCCTGGCCGCATCGAAGGCCGGATCGGGTGGCGGCACAGTCAGAAGGGCTCCCAACCGGTTGGCAATACTTTTTTCCGCTTGCTGCAGAGATGTTAGGTAAACGGCCGGGATACCTGCCGGCGCCTCCGGTGTCTCGATCACGATCTCGCCGCCCCGGCTCAGGCGATCGACCGCGTATTCGACGGTGCCGCTGTCGATGTCAAAGAGACGGCGACACCGGTCGGCCAGGTCGTCTTCGGGTGAAAAGGTGTGGCCGCTGTCCGCATCTTCCTGAAGAAGATGCAGCACGCACGCTCCGGCCCGCTCGTCCGAGTCGATGGGGAGATTCTGGAATCGAAAGATGGCGTCGGCAATGTAAAAACCGATTCGGGGTAGATCTTCGATCAGCCGGAACGGGTCTTCCTGGATGATCTCCACGGCCTCCGGCCCGTAGAGCTTCAACAGTTTTGCGCCAAAGGACGGTTTGACTTCGATATCCCGAAGAAACGACATGAGCCGGCGAGCGCTGTGGTGGTCCTTCCAGGCGGATCGGATAACCTCGGCCTTGGATTTGCCGATGCCGTCCACCTCCGTGAGCTGCTCCGAACGGTTTTCGATGACGTCCAGTGTTTCGGCGCCGAAATGTTCCACCAGCCGGGCGGCCATCTTGGGGCCGATTCCGGGGATCATTCCCGACGACAGGTACGCCCGGATGCCGTCGGCGGAATCGGGCAGGAGGACGTCCGCCGATGCAATTTGAAGCTGCTGACCGAACCGGGGGTGATCCTGCCACCTGCCTTCGACCCGCAGGGTCTCGCCGACCGCCGGCTCCGGCAGGGTTCCGACAATTGTGATCAGGTTGCCGGTGCCGGCCACCCGCAGCCGGGCGACCGTGTACTGGTTGTCGGAGTTGTGAAAGGTGACCCGTTCGACGTGGCCTTCAATGATTTCCATGGGAGGTTGAATATACCAAAGCACCCCGGAAAGAAAGGGGTGCTGCAGTGGGCTGTTTTTGATGAGTTACGTCGACCCGAGTGCGGTGAGCGACGTCGACCCACTTGTGGTGAGCGGAGACGAACCAGAGGGATTCATTCAAGAGCTTCCCTCCCTCAGGGGGAGGGATATAGGGAGGGGGATCAGATGGTTCCCATTTCCACCAAACACCAAACACCAAACACCAAACACGAAATCCAAAACACCGATTACTTTCTACCAATAATCCACTTCACCGCATCCAGCAAATCTTCCGCCACATAATCGGGCGGGGTACCCTTGTTCATGAGCTCGTTCTGGGCCTTCGCCCCGCAGCCGGTCATCACCAGCACGGTCCGGCCGACCCCGGCCCTTTTCCCAACCATAATGTCTTTGGCGTTGTCGCCGACCATGACGGCTTTGGGTATATTGATGCCGTATTCCTCTCTGGCCTGGAAGATGAGGCCGGGCTCGGGTTTGCGGCAGGGGCAGTTTTCGTCCGGCCGATGGGGGCAGAAAAAAACGTCCAATATTTTCCCGCCCGCCTTTTGGATTTCCTTGCGCATGAGGATGTGTATGTTCATGAGGGTTTTCATGGTGATCATGCCGCGGCCCACGGCCGACTGGTTGGTGATCACAATCACGCAATAGCCCTTTTTATTGAGCAGTTGCAAAGCCTCCAGGCTCCCGGGAATAAAATGAAACTCGTCCCAGGATTTGACATACTCCGACGAGTCCTCGTTGATCACCCCGTCCCGATCGAGGAAAACAAATTTTTCCACCGGAATCCTCACGATATCAGCTCCTCGCACTCATCGCCGCCTGCGGGCCTGTATTTCGCCATCTGCTTAACATTTTTTACCCAATTTTCCTATTCCAATGCGCAATTTGCGTAAAGTGTAAAAGGGGTCGCCCACTAAAGGGCGCCCCCTATAACGCCTTTAACGACCCTCGTTTCCAGGGAACGAGGGGTCAGGCCACGCATTCGATGTTCCAATTTATCATTGTTTCCATTTTCGGAATACGATGAAATTGTGAATGGAATACCACAATGTGGTATTTGGTGCCTATAGTTTAGGTAACTGATTTCACAGTGATCCAAGAAGCATAAATATAAAAATTTGAAATCATTTGAAAAAAAAGAACAATGGTATGGCGTGATTATTGCTTTCAAGATTAGATTCTGCAATTTTTACATGTTTGTCCCGAGCCACCTATGGCTCGATTCGAAAACTGGTTTGACGGGTCTGATTTAACCAATTTACTCCAGGATCAATTCACCCGCACAGACATAGAGCAGGCATCATAACTGATGATTTATCGGCCTGTCGACGAACGTACTCCCTGCGCGACAGCAGCCCCTTTGTGGAGGAAGCATATGAAGAAAACAACGACTCTGAAAGCAGCATTGGTAATTTTTACGTTGACCGCATTGGTTGTTCTGCCCCCTGTCGCCGAAGCCGTGCCGATAGTCAGTGCTACGGCAGAGGCAACACTTGGCAGCGATTCTCCGATTAGCGATTCTGATTCGGGAGCGACAGCCGCTTCGGCATCCGTCGTCGAACCAGGCAACGACCCCGAATATGCCGGCAGAGGTGCGTCGGACTCAACCGGGCGTCTGGCGGCGAGCGCGAATTTTTTTGGCGCGAGCGGTACATTCGCAACGATTTCGGCCGGGGCGACCTGGACCGATACATTTGAAGGAATCGCCGGAACACAAGCCTTATTCGACTTTTTCATTCCCGGTGCCGGGATCGGTTTCTCTGCGAACAATGTGCCCGGACTCAGCGGCGAATTCATGGTCGAGATTCTGTTCAATGGAATCAGTGTTTTCAACTCGTACACGTCGGTCGAAACTGACAGCAACTTTCCATCAATGGAGGGCGATTTCATCCTAACCCAGGAAGACACAATTTTAACTGCCGATTTTGCATGGATATCAACGGGTTCGGTGCGGGTTACCAATTCAATCCCTTTAGCGGCAGTTTGGATTTGACAGCGATTGATGGAACAAACACGATTACCTATTCGATGTTTGCCACTGTCGACGGTTTGATTGGTGAAACCTCGGCAATTTCCTCTATCGGTGATCCGCTGAATCTGTCGTCTCAGACCGGAGGCGTCACCTTGACGGTTGGTGGTAGCCCAGCGCCGGTTCCGGAACCGGCTACCATGCTGTTGGTCGGCGCAGGGCTGATCGGCATTGCCGGAGCACGGAGAAAATTGAAGGCGGCATAGCAAACTCTCGATTTGATAACCAACAGGGCGGGGTCGCCGGATTCCGCCCTGTTCAATGTTCACGTCAAGGGGAAGATGTCGGCAATTCTTCCTCACCACCACATAATTGAGAAGACAAAGCCGCACGAAGCGAATTTATCAGTATTTGCTCCATATCTCGGTCTAACATAATCTATTTTTCCTTTCATTGAGAAGCCTCTTTCTCGGTTTAGGGGATGCCAGGAATCATCAGCCTCGTCATAATGCGGTGTCGTGCACCAAGTTAGTCCCCGATTTAAAGCTGGCGGAGGGAAGAAACTTTGCGACGGGCTCGGAGCCCAAGGCGCAGTCCTTCTCACCCACCAAGCATAATGGTTTTACCGAATAAAAAAGACTTTTGATGCGCCATCAGGGATGGGAAAGCGGAGCCTCCTTCTCTTAGGGTGTTTTCTCTTTCTCTTTTTACATACGAGGCGCTTTTTAGAAAGATCGATATCATGCTACGGCGATTGAATCTGATAAGCCTTGGTTTTCCCGCCTATAAAAAGAAGTATTCGGATAGCTACCATTTCAATAGATAGAGTTACTTTCTTCCCGGGGGCAACTGGGGGACTATTGATTGTCCCCTAAATACTCCGACTTGAGTAAAAATAGGGGACGTCTATTGTTTTATAAGTTTCATTTTCTGCGAGTTTATGGTACTGAATCATATGCCGCGAAAAGCCAGAATTGACGCCCCCGGAGCGTTGCATCACATCATATTCCGAGGAATCGAGCGCCGGAAAATATTCCGAGACAACAAGGACCGCAACAATTTCCTGGATCGACTCGGGGGCATCCTAACGGCGACCGGCACCCCCTGTTTTGCCTGGGCACTTATTCCCAACCACGTACATTTGTTGTTAAGAACCGGCAACGTGCCGATATCCACCGTGATGAGGCGGCTTCTGACCGGTCATGCCGCCTATTTTAATCGACGGCACCGCCGCCACGGAAAGCTATTTCAAAACCGCTACAAATCCATCCTTTGCCAGGAAGACACCTACCTGCTCGAATTGGTCCGCTATATTCATCTTAATCCGCTCCGGGCCAAGCTTGTTTCAAATCTAAGTTCCCTGGATAAATGGCCCTTTTGCGGTCACAGCACGGTCATGGGAAAGCGTAAAAATCCGTGGCAGGACGACAGGTACGTATTAACGCTTTTCGGCAAGTCGCTGTCAGCGTCCCGGCGAAAATACAGGGCCTACGTGGCAAAAGCCTTGGATCAGGGCAGAAGACCGGAATTAACCGGCGGTGGCCTGATACGCAGCATGGGCGGCTGGTCGGCCGTTAAGATGTTAAGACATACGGCTCTGCGGATGAAAAGCGACGAGCGCATATTAGGAGATGGCGACTTTGTCGAAAATGTCTTAAAAGCCGCTGAAGAACGTTACGAAACCGGATATGCGTTGAAGGCAAAAGGATACGATTTTGATAAGGTTGCGCAACGAGTGTGCGAGCAGACAGGGATCCAGATGGAGAAACTGATGTCCAGGGGCAAACATCCGGCTACGGTTCAGGCGCGCAGCCTGTTGTGTTTCTGGGCGTGTCGCGAGCTCGGCATGAAGACCACCGAACTGGCAGAGATATTGAAGATTTCACAACCCGCCGCGAGTCAGTCCGTCGCCCGAGGCGAAAAGCTATGTAAAGAAAATGGATGGAGGCTCTTAAGGTAGGAAACTTATAAAACAATGGACGTCCCCTAATAGCTACACAAAGAAAACGTCCCCCTAAAAGATGGATGTTTACTTCCTATCGGGAAGCTATGGTATCTCTGTGAACGTGATAAAGGAATCCGGATGTTTCAGATTGAATTCGCGCGCGTTCTGGAGATATTCTGGATCAAATCCTTGAGACCGAATCTCTTGAATTAATTGCCCGAACTCTGCGGTAGTTTTTACTTTTGTGGAAAGCGCCTTTTCCCCATGCAATGGATGATCCGCGACGATCCGCGCCCCTTTTCCGGTGCCGGAGACGTAATCTTCTTCATGGGTGTAAAACTGGGACAGAACAAGAATTCGAGTCCCCACAAATACAGCCTCCTCAAGATCATGGGTGACGAAAAAAATGGTCATGTTGTATTCTTCCCACAGCTCAAGAATGAGTATCTGCATCATCTCTCGAGTACCCGGATCCAAAGCCCCAAAAGGCTCATCCATCATCAAAATGGTGGGTTTCATGATTAACGCTTGAGCGATGGCCACCCGTTGTCGCATTCCGCCCGAAAGCTGGTGTGGATACTTGTGCGCATGTTCCGCCAACTGAATGCTTTCCAGGTAACGCAACGCTTCTTCCCGATCGTTCTTTCTATTTCGGATAGATCTCAAAATACTACGGGAAAGCTGTTTGCCCAAAAGAATATTGTCCAGTATCGAAAGGTGTGGAAAGAGAGAATATCGCTGATAAACGATTCCACGATCCGGACCTGGAAATCCAATGGGTTTGCCCTGCATCAGCATCTGTCCGCCGGTGGGCTGTTCCTGTCCGAGAATCAAGCGCAGCAGAGTCGACTTCCCACAACCACTAGGCCCCACCACCGTACAGAATTCTCCCTGCCTGACGGCCAGGTCGATGTCATTGAGAACCGTTTTCGAACCGTACGATTTCGATACATCTTCAAGGTACAGCAAATAGTTGTTTTTACCTTTTTCGGAGTCAGTCATCTATCAATTATCTGCTTTGGGGTTGTACCATGGGTAGCGAAAGGCGACACATTTGCGAAGGGCCAGATCGAAACAAAATGCCAATCCTGTAATCCAGGCCACATAAATAATGATCACGTCCATGGACAGATAGCGGCGTACCAGAAAAATTCGGTACCCCAGCCCATCCTGAGAAGCGATCGCCTCTGACGCGATCAGGAACAGCCAGGCGGCGCCCAGTGAGAGACGGACTGTGTCAACCAGCCTTGGTATTACCTGGGGGTAGACAACTCGGTAGATGACGCCTGCCTGAGAGGCCCCCAGGGTTAGCGCTTTGACGATATTCTCCCGGGGTATCTTTCGTACAGCTAGGTAAATATCCCTGGTAATTAATGGAAACGTGCCCAAGAAGATCAACATTATCTTGCCGAGCTGATCCACCCCGAAGGTGATAAACAAGATCGGCAAAATGGCCAGCGGCGGGATATTGGAAATAAATGTAACAAACGACAAACCAAGATTTCTGGCGCCCGGCAGCAGTCCCATATTTAGTCCGAGCACTAGCCCGACCACCGAGGCAGCACTGATACCGATAAACAGCCGCTTTAGGCTGGCCTTGGTGTCGCTCCATAGCAGGATGGTTCCACTGCGCTTGTTCTTTTCCAGGGCGGTCTTTTGAAAAGCCTTGCTGATCTTGGAGATCGTGGGCAGAAGTTTGTCGTGGGGGTTGGCTTTATGGCGTATTTCAGACGCGACCACGTAGACCGACAGCAGTAGCACAAACGGCAGAATTGCCAATAACAGCCGTAATCCAGGAGACGGGTCGGCATGCAGACCTAAAAATATCGAGCGCTTTTTTGGCATGATTTTCTTCCTACAGCTTACCGTCGGCCGCCATTTTCATGAAGGAGGCATCAAAGCGCATCTTGATGTTGGATTTCGAGCCGAGGATCGAACCGTCTGGAAACGAAATGCCAACCACATCCTTGTTGTCCGCATCTCCGAACAAACCATGACTGAATGAGAAATCGCGAACATAGGCCATGGTCTCCTTCAGATTATCGCTGGTAGTGAACTTCACGGCATCTGCAGGATTGTAAAACATGGCGGTGGTCCTCAATTGCGCTCGGAATTCGGGTTCGGTCCCACCGGCAAAATTTGCCATGTAGGCTATGGCCTCCTTGCCTTTCTTACTCTTGGAGGAAATCACGGACATGGTTTCATACCAGGCGCCTACCAGAGCCTTTTTTAACTTGTCGGGCGAATCGGTGCGTACCACCATCATATCAATGATCTCGCCCGGAACCTGGCTCGAATCGAAAACCATCTTGGCGCCTTTGACGTTGCGGCACTGCATCAATGGAGGGTTCCACGTCACCACAGCACCGTTGGGATCGGAAGTGAATATGGCTGCAATGTCGGCATCCGAGGTGTTGATGAGCTTTAGATCCTTTTCCTTCATGGAATTCATGGAGAGCGCCCTGGCAAGCAGGTAATGGGATACGGACAATTCCACGAGCTTTACCTGACGACCTTTCAGGTCCTTAACCCTGCTCCCCTTTTTCATAACAATGCCGTCATTGCCATTGGAAAAATCGCCGATGATAAGGGCCGTTGAATCGATCCCGCCGATCGCCGGAATGGTGAGGGCATCCATGTTGGTCATTACGCATCCCTGGTAAGCACCTCCGGTATAGAGATTAATGCTTTCGATATAGTCGTTGATCAGATCGAGCTGAATTTTGATCCCGTATTTGGCGGCCCATTTGTCCAGGATGCCGCTGTTTCTGGCATATTCCCATGGTTCCCAGCCCGTATAGTGGGACCATGCCACACGATAGGTGTTGCCGGCAAAAACACCGGTGGGCGCCAAAAAGGTCAACACGAGACAGGCACACACGATTGCGCGAATCCATATTCTAATCATGAGAATTCTTCCCTCCTTGATTGGTGTGATCGCTTCAAGCCACAATGTCCAGAGAAAATGCGGGTTCCATTTTTGTGCCTTCCTCCAGTTTCTGCAAAGCCGCTTCGGTCGCTGTGGTCAACTCCTCCATTTCCAGGATAGACTTGGCCATTTGGGGGAGAGCGGCCTTGCGAAACGCGGAGATATCTTCCAATGCTGCATTGATGTCCGCAAACGCCTTTTTCAATGTCTCCATATCCAGTTGGGTATCACCTGCGCGCTTGCGAATCGCAGCGCCCTGGGTGCGCAGTTGCGATGCCGTTTGGGCGATTAAACGGTTGGTGGCTTTGTTTACGGCATCGATCTTGTCCAGTACAATTTTTTGATTGGCCAGGGCAAGGGCAACGGTAACCGCAACGTTCAATGCATTGACCGTAACGTTGATCCCGCGGTCGACGCCTTTGATCAGTTCTTTGTTGTTCCTGACAATAATTTCAATCGCGAGAACCCCCTGCTGGTTGACCGCCAGTTGCTGCTGGAGATCCTGAATCCGTTGACGAAGCGGGAAAAGGATTTCATCTTCTATAAACCGCCTGCGTGAATCATCCGGTGGTACGTCGTGTTCCAGGGCATGTGAAAATTTCTGGTCGATGATCATCCCGAGTTCGATGGTTTTGTGAAGCCTGTGGGTAAGCTCCCGCATGGCTTGCTGATCCTGGGAGAGGGTAACATTGTCGCGCTGGAGGACCTTCTTGCCTTCCTCCAAAGCCCTGATAATGGCATCGATGACGGTCTGGGCGGATTCAAACCGTGTAAAGAATCGGTTCAGGGGGGTCCCGATGCCCGGCAGAAATCCCAGGGCCCGGGTAAACCAGCCCGCTTCAAAATCGAATTTACCGGGATCAAGTTCTTCCACTTTTACTTTCAAGTTCACAAGGGCATTGGCCACCTCTCCGCCATCCTCTCCGCGGGCGGCCAGCTTGCGGATCGGCTCCTTGAGCATGGCGGAACGATGGGCCGCTTCCTGCTGGGTCTTGCTTCCCATGGTATCCACCGCAAGGGCGTTCTGCTGGCGTTCTGTGGCGACGGACGGATCCTCCGGGTTAAAACCCAGCACCGCCTGGACAAACGCAGACGCTTGCTCCTCGAGTTTGGGATCCGGCGAGGCCGGTGCTGCAATCGCCTTGGGATCGACCAACCCGGTTTCCTTTCGAATCGTGAGTGGATCGGCCAACGCCAGGGCGCCACCGCTCTGTGGCGATTGGGTGTCAAGCTGGTTCATGGCAACCTCCTTAATTTTTTGGGGAAAAATAAACGTTTCCGTTCGATAGCCGGTAACCGGCGAATCGCTCCCAGACAGATTCCGCCAATGTCAGATCTCCTCGTATTCATGGGCCTTCAACGCGAGTTTCTGCAATTGCTTAATAGCCGATTCAAATTCTTTGTCTGCAAACCTGTGACCGCTCTGCCATTGTGCCACCGCAGCCGAGATGCGCTCCATTTCGGTCATGGCTTTTTCATTGTGGGTCAAAAAAGAATCTACCTTTCGTAGCTGGCTTTTCCACAAATCAAGACGCTCCTACAGGGATATCCGTTGTGTTTCATCTTCCGCGCTATGCTTCGATTTGCCGGCAATATCCTTCAATCTGGATGCGATGTAGTCCGGATCGATGGACTCAGCGCTTTTTAAGATACCCACCACGGAATTCAGATTATCCAGAACGCTCAATGAAACCTGCTCGGCAGCGCCTAAAAATCGCCCATAGGTAATTTCGCTGGTTTTTAACTTCATCCCCAGCAGTTCCTTCACATTGGCCAGTTTTGTCTGAATGTTCTCGAGCTGTGCAAGGCCGGTATCGGCATACTGCGCCAGGGATTCTTTTCCGGCGCACGTCTTCAATCCAGCCTCAATCTGACCGATCAGGTACTGTTCATATTTCTTCTGATGACGATGCAGGCTCTCCAGGTATTGACTGCCGAGGGTTTCGTGCCTGAAAAATACCTGATAAACGGCCCACGCCGGCCCTACCAGACCCAGAAGGAGGCCGGCGCCGAGAAACAGCGGGGCCTCAAACAGGGCACCTACGATTCCCGCGCTGACTCCAAGGGCAATCGGATAGATGGTCGAGGGATGCTTCAATCCCCGGTGCACCACTGCCTTTTGAATGGCTTCCGGCATATAGTCTGCCGGTTTGGGTGGCTTTGAACCCTCGAGCAGGTCGGTGGTCTCGTCCATGCCCCTTTAATTTTCCAGCGCTGATGAAGTATTGTACATTTAAAAATCTTCGCGAGCCAAAACCAGCTCGACCCGGGGCAACCGATACATCCAGGCGCGCCGGCTTTCTCCCGCCAGCCGCGGTAGCGGTTTGTCTCCCCCGTACCCGACGACATGCAGCCGGTTGGAATCAATCTGATATACGATATTCAGGTAGCGCGCGACGGCGTCCGCCCGGTCTTTCGAGAGCATAACATTCTGCTTCGAATCACCCCTGACGTCCGTATGGCCTTTGATGATGACCCGGAAGTTTGGGTAGTGTTTTAAACGTTCGACTGCCGAATCGACGACTTTTTTCGAAATTAGATCCAGTTCGGTAGTCCCTTGCTGAAACACAATGGGGTCGACCCGAAGGGTGCCCACTTCTTTCAGCGCATTCCATTCCTTGCCGTTCAATGGGCTGAAACGGGTTTCCAGCGAATTAACAAAGGCATTCCCGGCGTTGCTTCCGGTAGCAACGGTGAACGAGCCGGCCAATCCTTTGGCAAAAAGGGATTCCAGGAAGCTGCTGTTGGTGATCCGATAGGGATCATCATCCGGGATGGGGGATCTTGAGAAGTCTCCAGCGTTCTCCAGGATACGTGCGCTGGCGATAATCGTATCGACCAGCCCTTCATCGGAAAACTGACCCGGGGCGGCGATCCCGAACCATTTTTCGCAATTTTCACTGAAATTGACCCATTGAATGCCTTTGAGCATGGAGACAACCGCCTTGTTGCTGAGGTTGGTTTCGTCCTCGACATGTTTTAGAAGGAGCTTTCTGTCGTCTCTATATTTTTTTAACACACGGAAGTAATTGTTTATCAGCAACTGCACCATTTCCGGCTTTTTCTGGAGGGTTCTGCGACTCGCCACGAGGATATCGACAATGAGGCGCTCGGTGTCCTCTGTGCCCAACAGTTTCACGATGCCGTCGTCCACCAGGGCCCGGGACACATCCGGCTCCCAGCAGATAGCGATATCGGTTTGACCGGTCACCAGCTTTTCCAGGGCCTTTTCCGACCCATTGGTCTCAATGCGCAATCTTCCTGAAGGAAGCAGACTCGGAATGTTGAAATGCTCCGAGGCGGCTTTTGCCAGATGATGACTTGGACTGTCCGGCGTGAAGGCGACACGGATGTCGGACCGGCCTTTGAGGGCATCCAGGCTGTTTACGCGATCCTTCCTGGCCAGTATGGCATCGCCGCCCTTGGATTCGTCGATGACCATCACAATGGCCCCTGGATACTTGAGCGGTGCGGCATTTAGAATGAACGAGTCCACCGTCGCAACGGCAAAATCAATATCCCCATCCTTGAGCCGAGCCATCCTCTCTCTGTAATCGGCCTGATCGTCCTCACAGACCAGGACATAACCGGCCCGTCGCATGGCGCTTTCCATCTCCGGTGAGCGCAGAATGAAGTAACCGATCCAGTTGTCCAGTGCGACGACGATTTTACCCTTTGTTTTTGTGGCATCCGAAGTGGCCCGTTGCCGGCTTTCCTCGAAGTACGGCAGGATCAGTTTTACGCCGATCGCGCTGATGGCAACAATCAGAACGAGTAGCAAGGCACCAACGATGGTTCGGTTCATAAGAGAATCGTCTTTCTTTTGCTGCCGGTTCTTTCAAAGGATCGTGTGGTACGGCCCTTAGTTGGTAAATTCCTGTTCATCGAAAAATTCCAGTTCCGCCAGTACTTCCTGGAGGCCGCTTTTCAATTGATCCGGGTTGTCAGCCGACCTGTAGATGGTTCGCCCGGGTTGATTCAACGAGTGATCGTCACCGATACAAAACCCGATGCTGAAAATGGTGACCGGACTACTCCCCAGAATTTTATTGACCGTGCTCTTAAGACGTTGCTTGCTATGAGCGATCCCGTCGGTAACAACAACAATCGTATACTCCCCGTACCCGAGCTGCCGTTTTCCCTGGGAGGTAAGAGTCTTAAATGCGTACGATAGGGCTTGGCTTAAAGGTGTACCCCCGCCGGCTCTAATACCCATAACGGTATCGATGAAGACCTGCCGATTGCCGGTGGTCAGGCCCAGGGTGGTGATCCCTTTTGCGTTGAAGGAGTAAAATCCAAGATTGGCGTCCTCGGGAACGCTCTTGGACCAGGCAACCACCGCCTGCTTGGCAATTTCCAGTTTCCGACTGTCGCCGGCGCAATCGCTTTCTCCCATACTGCCGGAGCCGTCAAATATCAGGACAAAATTCCGGGCTGTGAGATCACCGGCCAGGGCATGCAGGGATTGCTCTTCTGACAGGAAAGGCCACGAGGCCAACGTTTGAGGAGGCGGCTCTCGTGTTTGCTCAACAACCTGTTGTGACTGAGGTTTCGGCGGTGCGCTTTGCTTGGCCGGCTTCGGATCTTCTCCACAGGCGACGAGCAAGACGACACCGAGAAGTATGGCGATCAATAACGGCCTTAGTTTCATGTCAGCCTCCGTTAATCCAAAGGAATAAAAGCACTGTCTTCCGCTTCGATCTGGATGATCCTGAACACTACCCGCATGTTGGAAAGCCACTGCTCCTTTGTTTTGGGTCTCGGATACTTGGGTTGCATTATCCCGTGCCCAACGACCGAAAACTGACTTTGATCCAAGGGTACCCCTGAGTTCCCAGCGAACCGAATGACGCTATCGCGAACCGCGATGGACCTGTTAATGCTGAGGTTCTTTGCTGCCTGCTTTGTTCGCTGCAGTTCGATGGCAGTCGCTCCCTTTTTCTCGAGTCGATTGTACTTGTGGGGGTCGCTGTGTCCTTCAACGGTGATAACGGCGCCGCCGTATGTCGAGGCCAGTTCCACTATTTTATTGAATCCCTGCTCATACAGATCCTCTGAGAAGGCTTTCTGATTCGGTTGGAAATTGATTTCCAAGCGGAACAGCTCACCCTCGCTCAAGGTGCCCATGGCCTGTTTGCGAGCCACGACTTGTGCCACCATATCCGATTTGAACCGCGGGGCTTCCACATTGTCGATTCCCACCAGGCCGGACCGAAAATTATTGTAATCCCACTGGGCCTGGTCTATTGCCGAAGTTCTGCTCAAAAGACCGATGGAGATAAACGCTGACTGGATTTCGCTAACCAGACGGTTCATATTGCGGGGCCATTTCGTGTCTCCGAAGAATTTGACATTCCCCCGGAATTCCACAAATTCACAATCGCCGTACAGTGCTTCAGCATCTGCTGTGGCCTGAGCACTGTCGAGTAGAATCTGAGCCGAAGCCGACAACAACGCCTTGTAGGCCGTGATGTTTTTCTCCTTGTTTTTGAATAACCTCTTCATCTCCTGTGTTGCAAGCAACAGTCCGTGAACAAAAGCCTCGACGTTTTGGCGGTTGGTCTGGAAAAAATCGCTCCGAACCGCGTAGACATCGGCGATAATTCGATTGGCCGTTTTCGTGGAAAGCATGATCCGTGCACCCCGGACAGAGCCTTCCGCTCCGGTACCCACGGTGCCGTTTGAGGTCAGCATCAATCCGTCCGGAATGATGACAAACGCTGCATCCACATCCGGGCTGAAAAGAGCTTCCGCGGGGGTCTGGTCTGTGCCGGTCAAATCTCTAGTCCACCGAAGGTTGACGTCGTTCATGGGCACCCCGGCGTCCTTCAGGATCTTGGCCAGGTAATCGACATGGGGACCATAAGCCTGAAGGGCGATGGTTTTGCCCTTCAGATCTTTGGCAGATTTGATGCCCTCTTTCACGACGAGGCAGTCGCCACCGTTGCTCCAGGTCATTTGATAGATAATTACCGGCTTGGTACGTGGATCTTGGTTTAACACCTCTGTCGCCATGTTGATCATTCCCATGGTGCCGCGCAGAAAAGGCGTATCCCCTTTTATGTAGGCCTCTACCTGCTTTTGGAAATCGTCTTGACGAACAAGTTTGATTGAAAGGCCCTTCTGGGCAAATATGCTCCCGGTCCGGGTGGTTGCCGAACTGCCGTTGGCAAGGATGGTTGCAATATCTCCCCCCCCAGGTGATCATTGGGACGAGCCATTGCTTGGAAGCTTTCGGGGCCCCAACAACTGTTTTGATTTTGTTGGTCAGCGGCGGTGACTGATATGCGTCCGCCAGACCCCAGGAAAACAGCAGGAGTAATGCAACCGTAAAGGTATGAAGACGATGCCTCTTAAATGGATTCCATCTCATGCGTTCCTCCATGGGTATTGATACAAATCAATCTTTTAATGTCAGTTAAGCTTTTGAAATTCAGGGAAATGTGTTGCTGTATGGAACCAAGCGCGCAAATCTTGCCCTCTCTGTTGAACTCAACACTCAGTCGGCACAGCAAGAAAATAGGCACGCTCGAAATCTACAAAAAAATTGCATAATACAAGGCACTTTTAAAACGTTTCTCAAATGTGAGGGATCGGTACAGCAAATCGATATGGTTGGTAAGTCAAAATAAATTAGTACCCGTACCGGATAACAATAATGTGCAATTATACCAGCATTTTCCGACAAATGCAAAAGCATGAGAAGGTTATTCACTGCCGTTGGGATGGAAGAACGTTGAGAAAAGACAAGTATATCCTCCGAAGCCGGGTATATCGATCTTTTTTCAGGCGACCCGCTGATGCTTCAGTTAGGCATCAGTCGGTCTCGTGGGGCACTCATAAATGGCCGCCCAGTGCACGGGATTGCGAAAACCGTTTGGTTTTATAGTGGGGCAGACAACACATACAAGGAAGAAAGATAAACGAGACACAGATCGTTCCATTCAATGGACAGATATGCAATCTATGTTCCATGTACATAACAGTTTGCAATTCCATTAAAAGGTTCTTTGAAAGAATGGCGATGTGCACAATTTTCTGTGCAGTGTGCACAGAAAATTGTAGTCAATTTGTAAATTTGGGGACAAAGTTATTTTGAATGGTCTAAGAAAAATAAAGGGCATTCAAGGGGGCAGATGGTGCGATATATTGGGGTCAAAAAAAGAAATTAGAAATCAACTCGAGCGGAAGTGGCAACAAGAGGACAACGAGATCACATTTTAAATTTTCATCATTCGCAAGCCTTGGTTTTCCCGCCTGTAAAAAGAAGTATTCGGATAGCTACCATTTCAATAGATAGAGATACTTTCTTCCCAGAGGCAATTGGTGGACTATCGAATGTCCCCAAAATACTCGGACTTGTTGAATAGCAGAAAAAATGGTAAAATGAGACTGTTTCACGTTGAGCAAAAATCAGCTTCTTTCTACAGCAACCAGTCAACTCGTTAACAGAGAACAAGCTATATGATCTGAACCGAATCCCCCGGCCAATATTCAGATATCGAAGATATCTCCTATCAATATTTGGTTTGAGCTAAGCACTTAATTCGGGACAGAGCGGCGTTGTTTCACCAATGACAGGTACGAAGCGCTGCTCGGAGCTGTAATACGTTGGTATCCGTTACTCAAAAAATGGGAGGCGTTATGAAATTGAAGGTCTGGTTTCTGGTCTTGATTGGAGTTGTTCTATTTCCCATCCTCAACTGCGTTGCCGCTGAAAAGAGTACCGAACAGATGTCACCCGAAAAACAGGCTATTTTTCAACTCTTTGAAAACATGGAGACAGCCTGGAACAAGCAGGATGCTGCAGCCTATATCATGTTTTTTCACGACGATCTGAGATTGAAGCTTGGTTCACCACAGAAAGTAAAATACTACTCAAAAAAAGCATATAAAAAAACCTTGCCGAAGAGAATGGCCAAATTCGGCCCGTATAAAATGGTCGATCCAGAAATCATAAATCTAAAAGGGGACAAGGCCAAAGCTAAAGTAATTGTGAGAAAGAAAAAACGGGATTACCCGAATGTATTCAATCTCGTGAGGGTCAATGGCGAGTGGCAAATTATAAGCAACGAGTGGTAATTTGCTTCACGGAACAGAGCGGTTGCCTCTTACATATCAATTTTTCACAAGCCCTGGTCTTTTCGCCTATAAAAAGAGGTGTTCGGATAGCTGCCATTTCACTTTATAAGGATGCATTCTTCTCAAGGCTATCTTAATCATAGGATGGAAAGACCTTTGCTTGTGAAATGCTCTCGAGCCTTCTGCCGAGTGAACAATCGGGGCAATGCCGGCAAGGGGAAAATGGGGGGCGGGGTATGAAGCTCGTCGTGTAATTGCAATTTGACTGTACTTGGTGAATGGCCTCCGCGACGTGTGCTTTTGCGTCCGATTGAAGAATGTTTAATAAATTTAGAGAAAACTGCCCGGTAAGCGTATTTCTGATCCTGCTTCTGTGCCTGTTTACCTTTCCATTTTTAGCAGGAATTGTCCCTATTGTACGATTTCCCAGCGAGCAGATAGATATCGACGTTTTCCCGGAATTTATTGTCGTTAAAGGCGCCTATGTATACGAAAATCCGTTTCCTTTTCCGGTGACTCAAGGTTTTACCATCCCATTTCATCAGGATCCTCAACATCCGCCGCCTGTTCATATCAGCGCCACGGTTGTATCACCCTCAATCCAGCCTGTGCGAATCCGTCACATATTCGGAAAACACCGATTCGAGGTGACATTTTCTCCATATGAACAAAAAGTGGTTGAAGTCTCTTACCGCCAGGCAGCCCCCTCGAAATGCGGCTATTACCTGCTGCGCACCACCAAACCATGGAGGCGCCCGTTGTCGAAGGGAGACTATCGATTGATGCTGAAAGGTGTCGATTTGGTGGATTCCAATTATCCCGTCAGTCAGGTTGGACATCATGTGTTCTCATTTTCAAGAACGGATTTCATGCCGGAAATCGACTGGCAGTGGAAATGGAGAGTGAAGCAGGATGAAAAGAATACTTAGCCTTGCGCTGGCGATTCTATCTTTAATCCTTGAGCCCGGTGCAGTTTTCGCCAACCAGCCTCCGGGGCCTGTCCTGGCGCTGGCTGAAATATCAATCCTGCCGATCATGATGCTGTTTACCGCTTTTGGCGGGGGGTACGGTATTTTAAGCCAACGCAAAAAAAGGAGGCGCGGTTTCCTATTGGCCCTGGGTGTCATCCTACTTGTGATACTATCCTTTGTGCATCAGGCGTCGGCGTTCCTGGTCTGCATGCTGTTTTGTTTCATTGCGATCATCAGAGGGATCACCATGATATCCTGGGGAAAGGCGGCCTGGTCAAATGAAGAAGCGCCCGAGCATCTAAAGGAAGCGTCACCCAGGCGTCTCATCACATTCGGGAGTTTGCTGGTTATCGGATCTGTATTTATTTCCGGAATGGCGTATGCGTTTATGTATTATTATCCGATGTCGCCAAAACGGATTGAGGAAGCGCTTGAGAAATATGTCGCTTATGAAATAGCCGGTGCGCGAATCGAAGCGGAAAAAACCGGTGAAATGCGCTTTGGTACAATGGAAAGAGACCTTTACGCGTATCGGGTAGACTCTGTTATCCGTCGCGGGAAAGTCGAATACGGAAAGGATTTTAAAAGCGTTACTGTTTACATTCCCCCAAATGTTACCACCGGATATGGGTATGGTTGGTTCCCCTTTTTCCCGTTTAATTATATCGTTTCCTATCCATCCTACCGTGGTGATGAAACCGGGCGGATTCGCATGATTCGTACTCACGAACAATTTGAGCAGTGCCCGGTCTCTGCTCCGGTTGTCAAAACAGTCAGCGAAAACGACATCAAAAATGCCATGGCAGATCTGAGGAAGCGGGAATGATCATAAAGGGAATAATGGTCGGCTCAAGCGATGCTATTCATGTGACACGATGATCCCACATATTTACCCGACATATTGACCTTTAACCCGAACACTGCATGAAATCTTTTCAGCAACACCATGTCGAGAGAATGCGCACCCATAGATGCTCGGCGTCGGGATCGCTATCGGTATCGGAATCGAGACAGGACGGCTATCTTCGAAGTCGATACCGATTTCGATGACTCCAGTGCGTTGGCATTTTTATAACGTCTCTCAATCGGAACGGAATTCTGACATCTGCTCTAAATCGTAGGCATGCCCCCTTCAAAATTGTATGCACGTCATACCAACAAATTTGTATGCACCCCCCACCAATTGTGTCGTTCCAGCGTCGGCAATAAAATTTTAATTCAGTGAATTCGGCAGGTTAAATCTGGCACGGTTCCTGCTCTATCTATAATTCTTACCGCAAGAATTGCGACCACCATAAACGTCGTATGAGATTGTCAAGGAGAGTGCCATGAAACAAATCCAGCCTGATGAGATCGGCTACTATGGCCGACCTGTTACGGACCTGACGAGAGAAGAGCTTCTACAGTTGGTCTCAGAGCTGTGCTCGGTGCTAAAGGAATGCCATTGCAATACAGCACATCACACTGAGCCGCCTGCTGTTGAAACACATCGTCAACTGCATTGAAAGACGTCCCGGTACCGGATTGTGATAAAATTGGAGCCTTCCAGCGGATTCCTGAGTTTTGTTCTCATTTAAAAGAGATTCACTATCTCTATTGCGCGAACCCACTCATGCATCCTGATATACCAGAGAAAATACAAAAAGAACGGAACAAGCGATGTCACGAATATGATCCGACAATCATAAATCCGTGCCTTCCGTTTCGGCCCAAGAACACCAATGTTACCCACCCCATCAAACCTCTAAACATCTATTCATTTTAATTTAGAATGGACCACGTTTGAAGGCTGAACCGGGTGCCCGGCGGCAGAAAACCGATGCGCATGTTGTTGAAGCGCAAGGGCTCGCCTTCAGCTACCGTCTGGTAATTGGCGCCGTTGACCCCGTCGCTGTTCAGAACGGTCACCATGTCAGCGCCGATCACCTCGAATACATCGTTGGGATAGACTACAATCCCGGTATTTTCATCGATACCGATTCCTTTTTCGCACTTTCCGCTGATCAGAAACTGCGAGAGCCTGGCGAGCCGTTGACGAGCGGAAAAGTGGGTGTCAATGATCACCCCGTCGATCAACCCGAACCCTTCCATGGATCCGATGGAGCCTTTGAGAGATCCCTTGTAATCACCATCAAAAATCATGGGGTTTCCGACCGCCGAGGCGCCGGCGCTGGTGCCGGCGATGTGCAGGTCGCCGGCTTCAAACCGGTCCCGAATCCGACGGAATAACCGGGTGTGGATCAAACGGGAAACCAGCCTCACCTGATCGCCTCCGCTGAAATAAATCAGGTTTGCCGCCTCCACGGCAGACAGGTACTGTTCCCTGTCGGCTTCCTGGACATCCCGGATATCCAGGCAGGTGGTTTGTTCAATTTCCAGCAGGTTGAAGGCGTCACCGTAATCGCGATGCATATCCCGCGGGTAGCAGGATGCCGTGGGGATCAGAACAATTTGTGCAGGCTGAGCCACATCCAGGATGTGCTTCAGAATAGTGCGATCACCACTGTTGTTTTCGGCGCCTCCGATCAAAAATAAGTATCCTCTTTGCATTCCAGTAGAATCCGCCTTTCGTGTCAAAAGAGACCAGATGCCCACATCCTCATGCGGGCCACTATTTTAAGGTCAGTTCGATATCCTCTTTCATGGCGTACAGGTGCTGAATGACCCGTTCGACTCTTCCCGACATGATGCACACCAGGTCATCCTTGCCGGCGAGGTAGAGGGCATGGTTTATCGCCTCCATCTCCCTGGGGATCTTATCGATACTCTGAGCATCAAAGCCTTCCGCGACAAGCGCCCGTTCGACCAAAGTCATCAATTCCCCCGCCGTTCTGCCGCGGAGGTCCTTGTCTTCGTAGACAACCGCATGGTCGCAATACCTGGCAATTATACCACATATTTTGCGAATATCCTCGTCCCGGCGATCGCCCACGACATCAAATACAATAATCCGGCGTTGGTGACCCATGCGTTTTACCAGGTCCAGAATGTTTTCATAGGCAGACGGATTATGGGCGTAATCCAGCATGACCTCCACGTTCTCGATGGTGAAAAAATTTGTCCGGCCGGGGGTTTGTGACGGGGAAGGAAAAAAGGAGACCAGGCCCTGCCGCATCTCCTCGATTTTAAGGGCCATGGCATGGGCGACGGCTGTCGCGGCGAGGGCATTCTGGATGTTGAACAAGGCCCGGCCCTCCATGGTCAGTGGCATTTCCACGGCCCGTGCCACAGGAACGGCCATTTCACCCGAGGCAATGGTGATATACCCGCGATCGTACAGCACGGCGGTATGCTCATTTTCGATATGTCCCTGGACAATCGGATTCGAGGGCCGCAGCGAAAAATAGATGATCTTTTCCCGGCAATACTGGGCCATGTTGACGCATTGTTCATCATCGGCGTTCAATACCGTCACGCCGCCCGTGCGCACCATTTCGGCAACCACCGATTTGACCTTGGCGAGATCTTCGATCGTATGGATGCCCTTGAGCCCCAGATGATCCGGCTGCACATTGAGCACGACCCCAACGTCGGCCATCTTGTAGCCCAAACCCTCCCGCAAAATACCCCCCCGGGCGGTTTCCAGCACCGCGCAGTCGACCATCGGATCACGCAACACCACCCTGGCCGAATGGGGACCGCTCATATCGCCGCTGACGATGAGACGGTCGCGCAAATAAATCCCGTCGGTGGTGGTCATCCCGACGCTGTAACCGACCCCCTTCAGCAGGTGGGCAATCATGCGAACGGTGGTGGTTTTGCCGTTGGTTCCGGTTACGGCCACGATCGGGATATCGGAGGGCGAGCCCTCGGGGAAGAGCATGTCGACGATCGGCTTGGCCACGTTGCGTGCCTTGCCCTTGGCTGGAGCCAGGTGCATCCGCAGCCCCGGAGCCGCATTTACCTCGATGACGGCACCACCGATCTTGCCGACCGGCTTGCTCAAGGTTTCGGCCATCACATCGATGCCGGCAATATCCAGGCCCACGATCCTGGCAATGCGCTCGGCCATGAAGCGATTGGCGGTGTGCACCCTGTCCGTGACGTCTTCAGCCGAGCCACCGGTGGAGAGATTTGCGGTCAGTTCCAGCAAGAAGAATTCCCCGGCTTCGAGGACCGTTGTCATCTCATATCCGGATTTGGTCAACAAATGCTCGGTGACCGGAGAAATCCGCAAGCGGGTCATCATTTTTTCATGACCAAAGCCCCGGTCGGGATTCTGGTTTTCAATGTCAATCAATTCGGCGATCGTGTGCGTGCCATCACCGGTAATGGCGGCAGGCACCCGTTTGGCAGCCGCCACGAATTGGCCGTCCACCACCAACAGGCGGTAATCGCTGCCGGTCAGATATTGCTCCACGATGACCCGGTCGCTGATCGCCTTGGCACGTTCGAATGCCGCCGCCACCTCTTGTTCATTGGAAAGATTGGTGGTGACGCCCTTGCCGTGGTGGCCGTCGTGTGGTTTGATCACCACCGGATATCCGATCCATTCGGCGTCCTCAACGGCGCTCTCGAGTCTTCGGACCACAGTCCCTTTGGGTACGGGAATACCGGCATCCTCCAGTATGTTTTTCGTCAGGCGTTTGTTGCCGGCGGTTTCCACGCCGATCAGGCTGGTGTTGGATGTCAGTGCCGCCTGAATGCGCTTCTGGTACTTGCCTTCGCCGAGCTGGACCAGATTGTAGTCGTCGAGTCGAATGACGGAGATCCCGCGCAGTTCCGCCTCTCGAATGATCTCCGCAGTTGACGGTCCCAGGTAGTAGTCATCCCGGATGTCCTTCAACTCGGCAATGGTCTCTTCAAGATCGTATGGTTTTCCCGTCAACAGCGCATTGACCATGTTGACGGCTTCAACCCCGGCAAACAGGCCGGCCTCTTCCACCCAGTAACTGAAGATAACCTCAAACACGCCTTCGGTATCCGTGTCGATGGTCTTGCCGAATCCCACATCCATATAGGCGATGTATTGAAGCTCCAACGCGATGTGTTCGATCACGTGGCCCAGCAGCGTTCCTTCTTGCATGCGGGTGATCAGGCCTCCCTTGACGCCCTCGGAGCAGCGATGATCCTCGAGGCTGGGCAGCATTTCCAGCAGATGGTCGACAAAGCCCTCGATCTGGTTGGTGAACACCTCGTTGTATGTGCCCAAATCGATTTTCAGAACGATCACCGGTCGATAACTGTATATGTTTGCCCCTCTCAGGGCATATTTGGTCAGAATTTCAATCATCGGGCACTCCTTGGATTTGGGTTGATCAACGCTCATGCCGGTCTGATGGTTGCTTACAACAGGGCATGTTTAGGTTGCAAGCGGGATTCACCTGTCGGCGTCCACTTCAGCCTCCGGACCCAACCGCCATGATCCGGTGCTTTCAAATGGAAAGACGCGCCAGGCAGGCCACACAGGGCGATAACCGTGCTGCCGGCTGGGGGGATGTGAGATAACCATGGCCTATCCTCATTGATCGTTTCGACGGCCGTTGGCCGATCGGTGGAATGGGGCCTCTGAACATAATACCGGGGCGGTTCCACTGCCGCACCTCAAATGTTGAGAATGCCTCCTAATATCCTCTTATCATGCCGCTGTATCCAGCTTAATGACTTTTTCGTACTTCTATTTCGACTCCGCTTCATAGGTTTGTCGTATTTTTTCAAATCAGCGGATTCTGTTGTTGAACCTCCCTTACCGTTATAATAGCCTGCCGAACATGTGCACGCATGCATTCCATATAGAACACGATGAGTTCCGTATTCATCGAAACGCTTTAGGAATCTGGCCGCTCAACCCACGGGAGAACACTTATGCTTCGAATACTTCTGAAGGCGCTGTTTCTCAATCTCCTCCTCATCGCACTCTTCAATGTTCCACCCTGTCAAGCCGCAAAACCGATGGCCATACCGACATTTCATTCCATCGGGATTTATTTCAGTCCAAACGGCGGCAGTGAGGACAATGCCTGCCATGTGCACTATAAAATTCTGGGGGAGCGCGGCTGGAAACAAGGACAAGATCTCTGGTTCGACGCCCGAAACCGTGAATACCGGGGCAGTCTGGTAAATCTGATTCCCGGCATTACGTATAAAATCAAACTAACGCTTGAAAAAACCGGCCGATCCCGCAGGGTCATTGCCACCACCTGGAAGGAACAGTTTCCCATCGGCGACATTGTTTATCTGCCGTCCGGCACCTCCGGGGCAACCGTTCACATAAACGAATCGGGAACGCCCGACGCCTATCGTTTGTACACGCATCCGGAAGGGGCGGATACCATTATCGATGTGAGCAACGGGGCAGACCACTGCCTGGAGATCCGTGCGTCCTATGTGATTATCCGGGGGCTGATACTGAAAAACGCCCGTATCCACGGCATCCGTTTAATGCCCGGTGTCCATGATGTGATCATTGAAGATTGCGATATCAGCGGATGGGGGCAGATCGCAGAGGACGGGTGGGGAAAAAACGAACATGCCGGCATTTACTCGAACAGCGCCGACAATGCGCGAATCATTATCCAGAGAAACAAGATTCATCATCCCCGATCCGATACCAACAGCTGGAAGGAACACCGCGCCATCTACGGCTATCATCCTGCCGGACCCAAGGCGATCACCTTGAAGGCCAGTGCCGGAGGCCACGTCATCCGGTACAACGAGATCTACTCCGACGATGATCATTACTTCAACGACGCTATCGGAGAGTCCGGTAATTTCGGTCCCGGATTTCCGAACGCCGACACGGATATTTACGGCAATTTTATCGAGCGATGCTGGGACGACGGCATTGAAAGTGAAGGCCATAACCGCAACGTGCGCATTTGGGGCAACTACATCGACCGGACCACCATCGGTATCGCCGCCGCTCCGGTTCACGAGGGGCCGTTGTACATCTGGCGAAACGTGATGCACAGCAGTCGCAAAGGGCCACTGCCGGAACACAACTACGGCCAGCCGCTGATCAAACTTGGCGGCGGGAGAAAGGATGCCGCCAGCCCCTATTACGGAGACGGGAAAACATACATCTTTCACAACACCTCACTCCTACCCTCGGCAGATACCGGGTTGGCCGGGCATTCGACCCAGATCAATGGTGACACCCGGGAGCTGCGAAACTGCGTCACCCGAAACAATGTGCTGGAGAGCGCCGGTGACGGGCACCATGCCATCTTCAACAGAACAGAGGATCCACAGAATGATTTTGATTATGATCTCTACAATGGCCTGATTTACTGGGGTGCCGATATCTTCGAGCTCAACGGTGTTCAGGGCCGTCCGGTCTATACCAAGAACGTCGGCTTTGATCCGGACGAAGGAACCGGCAACTTTCACCAAACCGCATCCAGCCCGGGTTACGATACCGGCCTGCCCATTGCCAATTTCAACGACGATTTCACCGGTGAAGCACCGGACATGGGCGCCCACGAGACGGGCACCCCGCCCATGGGATTCGGGGTCGCGGCGACGTATTTAAAACCCCAGGGACTGGTGGGGTTCTGGCCGTTTGATGAAAAACGGAATTTCTCGGACATTATCGACAAGTCGGGAAACGGCAATACCGGTGCCATGCATGGAGATGTGTTTCGCAGAAAAGGGGAATACGGCCGGGCCCTTAAATTCAAGGGCGATTCCGATTACGTCGAAATTGCCGACCCCGGTGAGAGCGCACTGGATATTGCCGAATCTATGAGCATCGCCCTTTGGGTCAAGCGGACGAGAGACACGGCCGGGGATCAATGGTTCCTGTCGAAACCGGGCGCTTATGCCTGGAAATTTTCCAACGGCAGGGCCTATTTCTACATCTACACACCCCATGAGATGGTGATCGAATCCTCCCCGATTCCCGGCAAGTCGTGGCACCATCTGGCCGCGGTATATGATTTTTCAGAAGAAGAGGTGCGGATCTATATCGACGGCGTACCGGATGCCGCCCAGCCGGTGACCGGCGCCATCGCGACCACCAACGAAAGCCTGATTTTCGGACATCCTTCCGATGCGTGTCTGTTCGGGAAGCTGGACGATATTCACCTGTACGAGCGGGTACTGAGCGAAGACGAGATCCAGGAACTGGCCGGCATAACAAAAGACAACTCCCTGGCCGCCTATTTTGATCTGGAAGAAGGACTGGGGACCGCCATTAACGATATCTCCGGCAACGGCAATACAGGAGACGTGTTCGGAAATACCTCCTGGGTCACCGGAAAGTCGGGTACCGCATTGGAATTTCATGGAGACACGGACCACGTTCAAATTGCGGACAATTCGGGCAGCCTCACGATCGCTGGGGACTTCAGTATCGCCCTGTGGTTGAAAAGAACGAAACGCACCCAGGGCGATGAATGGTTTTTTTCCAAACCCGGCACCTATGCTTGGAAAATCACCAACGACACCCCTTACTTTCTGATCTACACGCCGGATATTACCGTTGTCACGCCGTCGAAACTTGATTTGAATCGGTGGCACCATCTTGTCGCAACGTACGACCAGAGCACCTAAACCGTTACCATTTACATCGACGGCGAGCTGGACACCTCAGCGGCAGTTGGTGCTGAACTGAATCTGACGTCGTTTGATCATACGCTGGGCCATGAAAGCGATGCCTGCCTGAATGGAATATTGGATGACGTGCAGGTTTACAACAAGGCGCTGAGTCTTTCAGAGGTTCAGGCCTTGTACGGTACCCTGCAAACGTCACATATGGCCGGTCACTGGGCATTGGATGACGGGGCCGGATCGGTTGTCACAGACACTTCGGGCCACGGCAACGACGGAACCCTCGAGGGGGATACCGCCTGGGGCGAAGGAAAATCCGGAACCGCCGTGAGCTTCGACGGGAAGTACGATTATATTCACATTCCGGACACCTCGGGAGATCTGAACATTCCCGGTGATCTGAGCATTTCCCTGTGGATTAAACGGACCGCCAGTACCCGGGGTGACGAATGGTTCATTCGCAAAGACTTTGCCTACGGGTGGAAGCTATCCAACAGTATTCCGTATTTCTTTATTTGGACACCCCATCTCACCCTCGTAGAACCGGCTCCCGGAACGACAATCGGCGCGGACAATGAATGGCATCACCTGGTCGCTGTCTACGATACCGCTGGAGAAAGCGTCTTGATCTATATCGACGGGGTTCTGAATACATCCCATACCGTCAGCGGTGAACTGGCTCAAATCCAGGGACCTTTGATACTCGGCACCGACAATGACGCCGGCATGATCGGAATGGTAGACGATGTCCGAATCGTCAACACGGCGTTACGTGCGGAAGAGGTTCACCAACTGTACATGGACCAATGAGCGGAAGTGGATCTTTTGCCGTCGAACAGGCGGATCGTAAACGTAGCAGGGCAGGATGCGCGGAAAGGATCGGACCGACCTGAATATTGAATGACAGGTATGTCTAACTGACGCGAATTTTGGCCTGCAACGTCAATTCTGCCTTTCACATCACCCCTCCGGTAAAACAACTGCTTGAAAGGCCCGGGGCAACGTGTCCGCCCGTCCAGGCACTATCCGGCTCTTGACACGTCCTTTGAGGTTATTAGCCTCATGTACGTGGGGATTACGATCGCTTGCAAGTCTACACGCCTGGGAAAGCCGGTGGATAGCAACAGGGAGGCGGGTCAACGATGTCTGTACGGTCCTATTTCATGGCCAAGTATTATGACGCCTCCATGAAGAAAATGGAAAGGGCCTGCCTGTCCAGATGGCGCTCCGAGCTCCTGTCGGATATCAGTGGGGATGTTTTGGAGATTGGAAGCGGGACGGGCGCCAATTTACCGTATTATCCCCAATCCATACACCGTCTGGTGCTGTCTGAACCCGAATCCCACATGCGTGATCTTTTGAGGCAACATATCAACCAAACCCCCGGTGGCAAATGCACGGCCGAAAGTTCTTCTGCAGACAAGCTGAGTTTTCCCGACAATTCCTTTGATTCCGTTGTCTCCACGTTAGTTCTCTGTTCCGTTGATTCCCCGGACACGGCACTCCATGAAATAAAGCGTGTCTTGAAACCCGGCGGGAAACTTTACTTTATCGAACATGTGCTGGCCAAGGATGCCCCCCATTTGATAAAATGGCAAAGACTGGTGCAGCCTTTATGGAGGTACATGTGCGGAAATTGCCACACCGCCCGTGATACGGAACGGCATATCTCCGATGCCGGTTTCACATTCGAGACACTTGAGAAATTACACGCATCCGGTGCCCCGTCTCTGGTCTCGCCGACAATAAAAGGTGTCGCCAAAAGGTAAAAATCGAATGATTTGTGCATGGTATCCGAAATTGCCGGGTAACCATTGTTTTTTCAAACCAGTTTCTTTGTAATTTCTTGTAATTATGTGATAAAATATTATATGCCCGACGGCACGGAAGTTGCTCATGTTCTGTTTGGTCAATCCGACCCCAATCAGACAGGTAAAAGAATCATCATGGACGACAGCGCACACCTATACCCGGTAAAAAATATACCGGACATCCACACGTGGGAGGCGTTAGCGCTTTTCAAGAAACGGGCAGAAGAATTCATTCATATCCAGGATAGTATTGCACCGGAAAGTAACAGACATCGCTGGGCAACATTTGAACAACAGATGTGCACCGAAGATTCCCATATTCCCAGCGATGAAACTCTCAAATTTTTTTATGATGCATTTCGATTCTGTTATGCGAAGCAGGAGGCATCGAATTTTCAAAATATCACTGGCATTATTTCAAAAGTCACGATCGGGGAGCATGAACGTGCCTATCTGGAGAGCCTCAAATTTCAATGGAATGTCGCCGAAACCCGAATCTTCACAGATTCTTTGGTGGACAGGGATATCAGTGGCAAAGAAATAATGGACCTGTGGTTTGAAGAAGAATGTGATCATTGTGATCGTGAAGAGAAGGAACGGCTGTATATTTCAAGGAACCTGCAGTGCGACGAGGCATCACGGGTGTTTTTGTTTCAGACAGTCCTTGCTGCGGGGGAACCTCTCCGCTTGTTGTACGATGTGATTGAACCGCTGGCTTCAGAAAATCTTGTCGTGAGTGTGCCCGATTTTTTCATCTCCTGCGCGTAGCACAAAAATTAGCACGATACCTTTTCGTGTCGCGATCACGTGCCTTCTGCTTTTAACAAAAACGGTCCTGATGACCCCACCCCTGTCGCGTCTCCGTTTTTTCGTTCCATTGGTTTCCGGTGACACCTTGCTCAAATTTCAGCGAGGCAGACGTCGGATAGGTTCACCAGCACCCCTTATACCGAGCTTGATTCCTCAAAAGCACGCTTTACTTTCAACTAATCTCTTATAAAAGCACGAGTCGTGAAGCTAATCATCGATTCGAAACCGATACCGGAAGGGTAATATGAAATGCCATTGATTACGGTAACCGACAGTTCCGGCAGTGGCGGATTTGAAGTCGCAAAACGGGTGGCCGAGAACTTAGGCGTAGAGGTTTTCGATGATAAGCGGCTTCAGGTGATCGTAACACAAACAGGAGCGTCCGCCGGAATCGACGTTGATTCCGACAAGCAGACACCGGGATTTTGGGAACGCCTTCTCAGCCGCGAACCAAAAGTATACTTAGATACCATGGAAGCGGCCGTATACGATATTGCTCGCAGGGGCGACGGGGTGATTATCGGGCACGGCAGTCAGATGCTGCTACAGGATTTCGACTGTGCCTTTCACGTGCGGTTGCTTGCCGATTTTAGAGCTCGAGTGGACAATTTGGTGATCAGCCAGGGAATGGACCAGGTCGCGGCCGCAAATCTCATCACAAATTCCGATAAAAACCAGAAGAGTTTTTTCCACTATGCCTTTAAAATCGATTTGGATACGCTATCCCTTTACGACCTGGTCATTAACATGGGTAAACTGAAACCGGGAACGATCGCGAATCTGATCGTAGGAGCGGTTCAATCAGAAGATATCCGATCGTGCGATCTGGATGCACTGTCCTCCATGAAACGACTGTCACTTGAGAGAACTATCCATGCCGAATTGCTTGAACACAATATCGATGTCAGCACCCTTAACATAGCGGTACCCCAGGTCGGGACAGCAAATATAACCGGTGGGGCGGTATCCCAAGACGAAAAAAAGCGCATACCGGGAATCGTCGAGAAGGTGCAGGGCATATCCCAGGTAAACGCTGACATAACCGTTTGGGTGTACCCGTTGTGATCCCAAATTGTCGGAGGGCTTCCTTTTCCGCGAATACTTCTTTCCTATACGCCTTCCATTTTGAAACCCTCTACAAACGGATGATCGGCGTCCATCGGGGGAATGATGATTACGGATTCAGCCTTCATAAGAACCACCCGTCAGCTTTGGAAACTTGTTGCGGCCCTGTTATGTCCAATTATTCTTGGGCTGGCGGTGATCTATCAGGAGGTGTTCGGGGAAGGGATTGCGGCCTTTCAGGATACACTCATCCCCCTTACGGTAATCGCCTTTGTCGGCTTTGCCTGGGGGTGCTTGTCCATAACATGCCCCCGGTGTCATTGTCGGCTACTGTCGGAAACCGTCAGCCAGCACAGCTTCCTGTCCTGGGTGCGGTGGTTCATTTCCTTTACGGAATGCCCGAAGTGTCATTTTTCGCCCATACATGGCGGAAAGGCCAGATAGCCTGGATGGGACCATTCCGCGGTATCGGGAAACATTTGCTACAGCGCCACATTATTAAGACAGGTTCGATATGGTTTTCCGTCCAGCTGTGACACAGAAGCTGACTCGCCGCGGATTCTTCAAATACGGCTTGCGGCTTTCCGTCCTGGGACTTCTGGGGTTTGGGTTCTCCGGCCGAAACAACATTGAAACCAAACAGCTCAACCTTCGATTCGCCAATCTGCCTGAAGCCTTCGATGGTTTTCGGATCGTGCAGATTTCCGATCTGCACGCCAGTTTCTGGGTGGGGAAAAGGTATCTTGATCGGGTCATTGCCCGGGTGAACACACTGAACAAGGACCTGGTCGTCATTACGGGCGATATCATCACCGGTTCGGTAAACGATTTCTGGAAACGCTGGCTGCCAAGCGCCGGCGGCGGCTACATTCCAGTGGTCACGGACGTGCTAACGCGGTTGAATGCCGGGCCAAGATTCGCGGTTCTGGGTAACCATGACCAATGGGACGGTAAGGAAACCGAAACGCAACTCGTGGGCGAACTGGAACGCATCGGCATCGATGTCCTACGTAATCGATCCAAAACAATAAACCGGGGAAAAGATCGAATCACCATCGCCGGGACGGACGATGTCTGGTTCACTTACGATATCGACCGGGCGCTGAAGGGTGTTCCGACCGGTAACTTTACCATCGTGCTTTGCCATTCTCCGGACGTCCGGGAAGACCTCGACACAGGATCCAAGGTTGAACTCGTTCTCTGCGGTCACACCCACGGTGGGCAGGTCGCTGTTCCATTTCTTTCTCACCATTTCATTCCGATCAAAAGGCCGAAACGCTATCTGGCGGGCCTGGTCAAGGAACGCTATGGATATACCTATGTGAATCGTGGCATCGGGACGCTTGTTTTCCCGCTTCGGATCGGCGCCCCGCCTGAAATAACGTCCATTAAACTAATCCGGGCATAACCGTCGCAACCATAAAATCCCTATTCGGTGATATGTCGTCTCGAGGCGCAGGATCATTACTGTCCCCATGTGATCGTATCCAAAGGGTGCACAGAAAAATGTGCAAGGTGCACATTTCACTATGCATCGCCCCGGGGTATGAAACCTTTTCTCTGTGATATTTTAAAGGGTTACATGCCTGGTATATATCTCGCACGGTAACCTATGGTGTTTGTCAAACCATGCTCCGTTTGAGCATCAAGCGTTTTCACCAACAGCGTGCCGGGGGATCCGGACCTCGACATGCCCGGCGCCGGAATCGAAACAGGGCGCTCAGATTGGAAGTCGATGCCGCTTCCGAGGATTCTGCCGGTTATAACCCGGTACACAATCCACAACCGGGAACGGACCGCTTACAGGTGCTACAACCGGTATCCTGAATCGATCCGGGCCAACGCACGACATATCGGAGCAGAGGGAGGAGAACATGAATGCGCTGCAGATCGCTCTGGCCCTTGCCGTCAGCATGCTCATTTTTTCGACACTCGCCACGATGGTTGTCGAAATGTTCCATAAATTGCTGGGTTCACGACGTCGGGGGCTCAAGAAGATGCTTGAAGCCTTCTACGAGAACGAAGTGAAGCAACGGCTACAGGCCCTGATCCAGCGAGGCGGAGTTGCGGTGGAAGATATGCCCGAATTTATCCAAACGATAACACTGAAGGCAGGTGACACCAGCGTCACCACCATAGAATTCGTCCGTAGACTGGCCGACACGGAGATCGGTAAACGCATCGGACGGCGTGCGGACAATGAGGTCGACGTTCTTATCGACGGGGTGGCCGAACGCTACGAGGAATACGGACGGCAGGCCAGTCAGCTATTTCGCAGATATTCCCAGATCGGTACGGTGGTTGTGTCGATGGTTGTCGCGTTGTGCCTCAACATCAATGTTCTGGTAATATTCCGAACTTTTCAAAGCAACGAGACACTGACACGGACCGTGGCGCTCCAGGCCCAGCAGGCCATGGCCGCCTACAAGGTTCAAGCAGAAATACTGAGAACCACCCAATCTCGGGATTCGGACATAACGGCAGTGGATATGGACCTCGATGATTTAAAGGCGAGTGTGAAAAAATTTAACGATGCCCTGGCCAAAGCGGAAAAACTGGGTTTGCCGATAGGCTGGTCAGACGATAAAATTTTCAACGCATCAGACATAGAACCGCTGGGGTGGTTTGTTTGGACGCTCACCACCCTGCTCACCGGTTTCCTGATCGGATTGGGGGGCCCTTTCTGGTATGACGTGGTCAAACGCCTGACGCCGGTCACCCAGCTGGCCGGTGCGCTGGTTCGACCGCCTCCGGCCACAGACGACGCCGGCAAACGGACGACGCCCAAACGGGGCGGACCCCCGATGGTTCCGGAAGATCCCAAAATCGCATTTAAAACAGCGATTCGCGCCAATCGTATTCTTGACACGATGGATGCCGAATCCGGCGGGTTCCTGGGGCCTAAAGCCCTGCGCCTGTAACACCCAAGATAGGAGGAATCATGAATCCAACACTCATCGTCTTTGGGATTCAAGCGGTATTGAGAGCCGCCCAGGCCGGAGCCGATCTTTACGGAGAACACGCTCGTGATCGCAAGGTTTTCCTCCCGAACCTGGAATTGCCGCCGGGATCCCCGTCTGTTCAGTTACATCAGTTCCTTATGGAAAATCCCCAGCTTGCGAGCCGTGATCCCGAGTTGTCCCGGATCTGGGACGCTGAGCACGGAGAGCTCACCACGACGAAAGCGGAAATGATCGATGCGGCCTATGCCGTCATGCTCCAGCACAAGGCAAAGCTTCAGCTGATCAGCGCCGGTAGAGGTGAAAACGATGCGGAACGTGAGGCCGAGATGCTCGCCGCCGGGCGCATGGTCGAGCAATGGCGCGAAGACCGTAAACCGCCCAGCGCGATTATCCGGATGGCATTGACCCTGACAGACATCGGTCTGGAATTTGTTGCGTCGGATCCGTCGATTCTGGGGGTGGGCAGCCGGGGCGAAAAGATGATTGTTGCCTTTGCCAAAAACATGTCCGCCCTGATTCCGGATGATGTGGCGGCTTTTGGCCCCAAGACGGACTTCGCCGACCGGTTGCTGGGCATCTTTCTCAGGGCCGGACTGGGAGCCCTCTCAGGTAATTCTGATACGGTGATTAAAGATGAGAATATTGCCAAACTCCTGGCCGGCGTTACCAGACCCATCGTCGATGCGCTTCCGGAATCCATTGTCGAACAGATCCATTACCGTGATCTCGTCGATGCCCTTGCAGGACCCGCGGCCGAAGCGGCCTTTAATTTGTTGGCAGAGAACACCGAGACCTACCTCGGTAAAGATTTCGCCAATGACACGGCGCTGGGTGCGGTGACATCTGCCCTGTTCGAAGAGATCCAGGTTACTTCCCACGGGGGCACCATCGTCGATGTATTCAGCGAGCAAGGATTGATTCGGCTCTATCAGGCCGGTCTCGGCGTTGCCGTGGAAAGACCAGGCCTGTTCATCGGAGACGACGGTTCCGCAGAGACCGACCTCTTCGGGGACCTGTTGAGCGGCACCGCTTCGACGCTGCGTGCAAACCCGCGTTTCGAAGGGCCCATCGGCGCATCCCTAGCTGCCATGGCCGTGGCGGCGGTGGGACACCATGCGCCCGCACTCTTGAGGCTCAATCCGGATGAACCCTGGGAAAACGTCGCCGTGGCGGCCCTGGCACAGATCACGACAGGCCTGACGGAAGCATTGGACAATATGGATGCCAACGGTTTACCCAAGGGCGCTTTGAAGCTTTTCAACGATGAACAGTTGCTCGAGCTTGGGCGGGTCGTGCTGGCACAAGTGGCCCGAACACCGGGAATGTTGGGTGTCCAGCGGTCGGAGCTGCAGATGATCGTCGCCGGTATGGCAGAGGCCATGGCCCGGGATGACAATCTGCTCCTCTCGGGCGACGAGTGGATACACATCGCCGGTGTTGCCGCCCGGAAAGCGGCGTCCAATCCGGGACGGCTGTTTGGGCTGTCCACGGACGACCAGGGGCGCGCGCTGGCCGTGACGGTCATCACATCGGTATTGAAGGTGGCCGGAGAAACCTGGTCCGCCGCCGGCCGGGCAGATCGCCCACTGCTTTTTGGCGAAACGCTGGAGTCGGCACTGGAATCGGTCATAGAGGGGCTCGCCGGCAACGTGACGGCCGTGGCCCGGGAACCGGAAGTCGTTGACCGGTTCCTGCAGAGGCTACTGGCGGATGCGTCGGCAAACCCGGACAAATACGGCAGCGGGGGGCTGTTAAATGTGTTCCGAACGTTTATCGGCAGGGTTCTGGCAAGCGGCACGCTACCCACCGATGCGGAAATCGACACCGCCCTGTCTGAATAGGAGGCATACTTATGAAAAAACTCTCAGTCCGGTTTGCCCTCCCCATTGTTGTGGTACTGCTGGCGGGATGCGCCACCGTGGAAGATGTGCGGCGTGCGTCAGATCTTATCCGCACCGACAACGAACTCACCCGGCTTCTGGTTGAGGTACGTCCCCAGGATCAGGCCGGTTCGGCAATCTATTTGAGCGGTCTGGCGACCCAGGCCAAAGATGACGCCGACGCATTGAAGGACGAAAAGGGAAAAGAATCCGATGCCATCGCATACTATCGGATTGCCGCAACGGCCTACTGGCGAAGCGGTAACCCCGAGGTCGTGAACGCCCTTTTCGAGGTGTCCAATACCGGCACAGATTTATGTGCCAAATTGGGTGATCAGGCCCCGGATCGGGACTGCTTGTTCCTGAGACTCGTCATCCCCTTTGCGGGTCTGGAGGCCAACGCCAACGGAAAAGGCCTGTCGGGCTTGCTGGCCAGTGTGGATTTCAATGACAGGGACGAGACTGTCAGAGAGATCGACACCATGAAAGAGATTGGAGCGTCGTTGAGCCAGGCCAAAACGCTGGTCGAAAAAATCTTTGCGGTGGGAAAAGATGACCGTCTCATCTCTCATCCCGGTATGCGCGAATATTACTGCATAAACGCCAAAAACGCTTTCCGCTATTATGATTCGACTGCCGGCATATTTGTGACCAAGGTCAACGAATTTCACCAGACCATCACAGACAACAATCCTGCCCTGGGGATCGATGTCGCGACGGCGCGTCAGATGCGAAAGCTGGACCCGGGGGTTCCGGAATACTGTCGGTAGGTGACCCGTCGGTCGAATCGAGACACTTATAACATCACGACCGGTTATTCGAACGGCATCCCGATGTACCCGGTCGTTGCGCAATCCGTTATTATCTTTCGGCTTTTTATTTATCTTCCATAGCGATTTTCAGAATTCCGTTCCGAAACCGGACTCCACACCCTGGCCCCTACCTTCAATCGGAACATATTTTTGGCAACTGCTATAAAAATTAGTCGCCTGCAGCTTTCTTTGAAGTGCATGGGTACCGAGCATGGAATGGACTGTCCAGGATTTGTGAGGTGCTTTTTTCACAGGTTGGGAAAAAAAATACATAAACCGGGAATGACATCCTGACGCGCCAGGGGGGTGCCATCAAGATAAGAACCGAGGGGTTGACCTGCTCCGTCGAAGACGACGGATCGTGAACTCACCAGGTGCAGAATTGACCAGGCGGAATATCGCGTTTACGGTAATTCCCAAACACCTGTTTACATCGCGATCATTCCAGTCTTGAAAACGTTTTCCGTCTGGAAAGCGGGTTTCCGTAAAATCCCCGGGTTCTTCTTTTCTCACGCTATTTCCGTTCGACGCATTTGCTTCGAAATCCTTGACATTTTGATATCATGGTGACGGCTCACCGATGAACATGTTTTGCACGATTATTGCTTTCAAAAAAGGCAGGCCAGCGGAATGATTCGGCAATAGGAGCAGGAGGGGGTGCCGAAGTGAAAAATGCAGAATCAGGTACGCGTTCTGGAAAAGACCGACGCAGGGTATTTGTACTTGGCAACGATGTGCCCAAACGACGGGTACTGAAGGAAAGAAGAGGGCACCCGGAAAGAAGAAAAGGATGGGTCCGAGTGAATAAATGGGCGAGCGTGTACTTGCCGGATCTGAAGATTGCAAAATTTCTCCTGAATGATGGCCGGTTAGCCAGCTGACGCCGCATTGTGAGCATCAGGGGCCGTGACCAGCGGAAGAGCCTGACTGTTTCAGGAATCCAACACAATAGGGCCGGGTTGCCTTGGTTAAGGTGATTCGGCTTTTGTTTTGACCCATGGATCGTTGCGCAGCTTCCGGGTCTGCAAAACCACGGATCGCCATTCTACGCTTCATTCAATGTTCAGATAAAGGGGTATGCTATGACGAAATATGAAATGTGGACACACGGCGTTGACGTCCAGATCGAATACCCGGACAGAAGCGTGGGTATCAGCGGCGACCGGAGGGCGCAACCGAGACGATCAGGTTGGGGGACCCTGGTTTACCAGATGGGAGGTACAACAAATTGGTTCCATTTTGGGATTCCAACCCCTGCGATCATGGCAAATCAACAGGTTTTTCTGGATTCCATACGACTCCGGGCCGAAATCAATGAAAACGCCCAGATCGATGTGGTGCACATCCGCCACGGCAACCGAAAAATTTCAACCCATGAGGTCAATTTGACGGACGGCAGTACAGATGAAACGTTCTATCAGGTCCCGAAACAAATGCTTCTGCAGGGCATTGCCCTGTGTATTCATATCCGCTTTATCCCGGGTGAGAAGCTGGGAATGGTGATCTTTCAAGGTGCCGGAGCGTCATTCAGTGTAGAATGATCCAACGGGCTTAGGTTTAGAACATGACCCCGATCCCCCGTCTACTCTTTCGGACCACCGTGCCGGTAACATCCAGGTGATGTTTCCGCAGCGGTGAGTAGTAGCTGACCCTCACGACTTGTCCGGGTCTAAATTCCTCATCGGTTATAATAAACACACCATCCGGGCTTACATTTATAACCACACTCTGTTTGGAATGTTTTCCCATGGTAAGCGTGGCTTTTTCTCGACAATCCACCCTCGGATTCTTTCGTTTTTCCACTCCAGGCCACTCGGTGTCCGATGACATGCGCGCTCCCCTCTTTTGAAAGAGTTCCATTTGATTGCCCTGTTATTATTTTCTTTGGATCCGATGTCAACGGAATTGCTCGAAGTTTGGGTGAATTTTTTTATGATAAAGGGCAAAAAAAACACCCCATGGCAGTACGAAAGAACTGGCGCAAGCATAAAGATTGCATCCTGCCGGTGAATGCCAATATTGTCTAATGTAGCCAATTTGTTTTTCCGTTTCATGTGACGCGCGTGAATGGCTTCAGCTCGAACAACAGATGAACCACGGATAACCACAGGAGGGAGTCGGTATGAGCGATACATCAGAGGAACTCAGCAACTGGAAACCCGGAACCCGTGATGATAACGAAGATGGTGAGGCCGGCTGCTGCCCGGATGATCCGGATTGCGGCGATTGTTGTTGCGAATAAGCAAGTATTCGTGTTTCCTTTCCCGGTCGGCATCAAATAGGTAGCCATCGATTCCTGACAGATCGTGACACGCCTTCACTCAAGTAAAACGCGGACTCATCAGTCCGCGTTTTCACTCTCAGAAGCTTCCTTTACCCAAGCTTAAAGCAATTGCCAAAATTACCTTACGATTGGATTTCGCGCGTTACCATGACGGAGCGACAAAGAACCCCGGCGTCTTTCCGGAGCAAGAGGCTGTTTCGCAATTCAAAACAACACCGAAGATGTATCCGTCATGCCGGACGTGATCCCGTCCTCAGAGGGGATCACGTCCGGCATGACTACAGAGATTTCGGCCTCGACCGGATCTTATGTCTGACAACGGTTACAAATCCAAGAATCTAATAACCGCCCTGGGCAAGCTTCGAAAATCCCGATTCATATAAACAAGCACACATTTTTCAGTGCAGTATTGCATCGTAAAATGTGCAGTTCTGCGAACCACGCGGCAGGTTGATGTAGCACAGGGACCAGACCGGATAGTTTATATGAAAGTTATGCCATAAAGTGTGTCCTGGTTATCCCGCCAATTACTTAATTTTCATAGCCGCATTATTTAATGTAAGTCCGCCGGGCTTTTGCATTAAACCTATTCCCCTGAATTCAAATCAAATATCCTTGATAATCGGATAGTCGGACATTTATGTGAAACGTTGAGGCCGGTGGTATAAGAATTGCTTAACCTGTTGTCGTTGATCTAGTCAAAATAGATTGCTACTCAGCAGTCTGGATTAACAGCTTCGCCAAAATAAAGTCCGAATTATCCATTCCGTCTGGAAATTTGACGATAGGGCGTTCCGTCGAGGATCGTTCCGATAGCCAACGAGAGGCCTTTAAATCCGCTGTATATGCGATATGGCGATCCAGGAAATCGCCGGCGTTTCATATCTGGACTTAAAATTGAGCGATCAACTCTGGAAAGGGCGGAGCTGTTATGTTTACAAAGGTTAGGTCAGCCAGTGTCGTTTGTCTTTTTGCGTTTGTTTCTCTCTGCACAATCTTTCTTCCCACCAGCACCTGGGCACGTCATCGATCCATCAGCCTCGTGGATATAGCGGTGGAGCCGGGCATCTCCTGCCCGGCAATCAGTCCGGTCACATTTCAAGCCGACCTGATGATCCGTGAGAAAGCGGACTACGCAAACGTCGTCGTTTCCATAAAGAAAGAGCGTGGCCGCCTGGTCCGGTTCATCTCTGGTAAAGTGCGTATTCCGAAAGATGCCGGAAACTATCCGCTGAATCTGACGGTTTCGGCGACGTGGAACGGCAGGGATTGGCGCGGTAGAACCCAAAACGACGGGACCTATGTGTATTCCGCCCGGGCCTTTCTGATCGAAAAGAAGCGAAAATGGTTCAGAATAGACGGCATCTCGAAGAAGAAGCGAGGCCGGTTTACCGTCAACTGTGCGGATGCGCCGCCGCAGGTAACGATTACATCACCCGCTGACGGCCTGACCACTGATCAGTCTCAAATTACCGTCACCGGTGTTGCCACCGATGATCAGGGCATTTCCCAGGCGCAACTAATTCACAATGGGGTGTCGAGCCCGCTGATCCTCGATGCCCAGGGTGGCTTCCTGGTGCCTGTGAACCTGGAGGCCGGATTAAATGCGATTGCCGTTTCTGTGGCGGATACTGCCGGCAACAGGGCAGAGGCCTCGGTTCAGGTCACGCGCTTGTTGCCGCCCGTCATAACGTTCTCATCCGATCCGGCATTCATGGCGGCCGGACAGACTGCCGGCCTCATCTGGACCACCCAGCATGCAAACAGCGTCGTTATCGACCAGGGTGTTGGAGAAGTCCCGTTGAACGGCACCTATTCCGTATCGCCCTCGGTAACGACCACCTATACCCTTACCGCAAGCGGAGACGGGGGAACCCGCACCGCCCAGACCACCATAACGGTACACCCCGTGCCGACGGTCAGCTTAAGTGCGGCGCCGTCTGAGATTCCTGCCGGCGGATCCACCATCCTGACCTGGAGCAGCGCGCACGCCGACACGGTCGCCATTGGACCGGGTATCGGTGAAGTCTCCCCCAGCGGTTCCATGGAGGTGTCGCCTTCGGCCACCACGATGTACGCGATTACTGCCACGGGCCCGGGCGGCACGGCAAGCGCCGATGTGACCGTGACCGTGCATCCGGTGCCGACGGCCAACATCAACGCCGAACCAGAGGCGATCATTGCCGGCGGATCCACAACTCTGAGCTGGAGCAGCGAGCACGCCGACACGGTCACCATTGAACCCGATATCGGGGAGGTGTTACCCACCGGTTCCATGGAGGTGTCGCCTTCGGTCACCACAGCCTACACAATCGCCGTCACGGGCCCGGGCGGCACGGCAAGCGCCGATGTGACCGTGACCGTGCATCCGGTGCCGACGCTCAACTTTAACGCGGAGCCGCTGGAAATCATTGCGGGCGATTCCACCACCCTGATGTGGGCCAGCGAGCATGCCGACACAGTGACCATTGAACCCGATATCGGGGAGGTGTCACCCACCGGTTCCATGGACGTGTCACCCAGCGAAACCACCTTGTACAGGATTACCGCCACTGGTGACGGGGGCACGGTTACCGATACTGTCACTATCACGGTGACCCATCCCGTACCGACAGTTTCCTTCAGCGCATCTCCGGATGAGATTCAGGTTGCTGAGAACACCGTGCTCACCTGGAACACGGAGTACGCTGACAGTGTGTTCATCGAGCCGGATATCGGACCAGTGGACCCGGACGGTCAGGTCACGGTGCCGCTTACTGCTACCACGACATTCACGCTTGTCGCCAGCGGCCCCGGAGGGGTTGCGACCGCCACCGCCGATGTCACGGTCACAGATCCCAATGCACCGCCGTCAGTCTCCCTGACGGCATCCCCGGCAACCATCTCACCGGGTGAAACAGCGACCCTGACATGGGTATCGACGAATGCCGATGCTGCCCATCTGGATAACGGGATCGGACCGGTTGCCGTTGACGGTTCCCAACCGGTCTCTCCGGAGGTCACAACGGTCTACACCATCACCGTGACCGGGGGTAATGGATCCGGAAGTGCCCAGGCAGTCGTTAATGTCGGCGGCGCACCGGAATCGCCTCCGGAAGGGTCTTTCGGAGAGCCCTACGAAGACCAGATCCCCGAGAACGCCACCATCGAAACCTATGATGCCGATCGGTTTGCGCTGGTGACCGGGCAGGTGGTTGCGGAAGACGATACACCCATTGCGGATGTTCGCGTTGGCATTCTTGGACACCCGGAGTACGGGACCGCCGGTACAGACACCGGCGGGCAGTTCAGCCTGCCCGTGGAAGGCGGCGGCTACCTGACGGTGGTGTATGAAAAATCCGGATTGATCACTGCCCATCGCACCATCGAAGTGCCCTGGAACGGGATCGCCGCCGTCCCCGCAGTGAAGATGCTGGCCCAGGATCCGGCGGCCACCACCATCACCTTCGACAATAACCCGGACACCGTGATCCGTCACCAGAGTTCGGCGGTAACCGATGAATTCGGGGAGCGCTCGGCGAGTATGGTCTTTACCGGCGACAACCGCGCGTTTTTGACCGATGAAAACGGCAACGACGTTCTCGAACTGACCACCATAACCACTCGCGCCACCGAGTTCTCCACTCCCGAAGCCATGCCGGCCGAGCTGCCGCCCACCTCGGCTTACACATACTGTGTGGAGCTGGGCGTGGATGGCGCCGCCCGGGTCCGATTCGAAAAACCGGTGGTGGTCTGGGTTGACAATTTCCTGGGATTCGACGTGGGGGAAATTGTTCCCGTGGGTTATTACGATCGGGACAAAGGCGCGTGGATAGCCGGCGAGAACGGACACGTCGTCCAATTGCTCGGCAGCGGTGTCGTCACCGGCCTGGATGCCGATGGCGACGGGATCGCCGATGATCTGAACAACGATGGGTCTACCGCCGATGAAGTCCAGGGTCTGGACGATCCGGCAGTCTACATTCCGGGCAACACCTACTGGCGGTTCAGCGTCAAGCACTTTACACCCTGGGACTGCAATTGGCCATACGGGCCACCGTCGGATGCCACTCCGCCGAATCCGGACACTCCGCCGGATGCGGATCAGCAGCCTGACGAAGACGACTCCTGCAACGACCCTGTCGGCAGCTATGTGGAGGCCCGCAGCCGTATTCTTCACGAAGACATACCGGTGCCCGGAACCGGTATCGCTCTGCACTACTCCAGCAACCGGGTGCCAGGCGACAGAACCTGGATAACCCTACCGGCCAGCGGCGACACGGTCCCCTCCAGTTTGAAGGAGATCATCGTCAAGGTAGACGTGGCCGGTCAAACGCTGGAACAGCGATTGCCTGGCGAGCCAAACCAGACCGCAGCCCTTGAGTGGGACGGCCTGGACCATCTGGGCCTTCCGGTCAACGGCGTTGTAAAGGCCAAGGTGCGCATCGGCTTCATCTACGACGCGGTCTACTACGGCGCGGCAGATTTCGGAAGGGCGTTCGCCCAGACCGGAGCGCGCATCACCGGCGTCCGCAGCCGCCAGGAAGTTATTACCTGGAGAGACTCCGAATTGACGGTGTCGAGTTACACCCAGGGGAGCGGAATCCTTGCCGACGGCTGGACCCTGTCTACCCACCATTATCTAAGCCTGTACCGGCCGAAGGCGCTCATCAAGGGAGACGGTACGGTCAATTGGAACAGCGCCATCGTCATCGACACCGTTGCCGGCTCGGGCGATAGGAATTATTCCGGTGACGGCGGCCCGGCTCTGGAAGCCGGCTTTTACCCTGCAACCGTCACTTTCGACGCGGCCGGCAACATGTATATTGCCGAATACTATGATCACCGTATCCGGAAAGTCGACCGGGACGGCATCATCGCCACCTTTGCGGGCACCGGTAGCGCGGGATTCAGTGGGGATGGCGGGCCGGCTGCAACGGCTCAACTGAATTACCCATGGAAGGTGGCAGCGGACAATGACGGCAACGTCTACATTGTAGACTTGTTTAACCACCGCATCCGCCGGGTTGACAGAAACGGCATCATCACCACTTTTGCCGGCACCGGTACCGCCGGATTCAGTGGAGACGGGGGGCTGGCGACGGCGGCGCGACTGAACTATCCCTGGGGTATTGCCCTCGATGGCCAGGGAAACCTTTATTTTGCCGACCAACAGAACCACCGGATCCGCAAAATCGACAGAAACGGCATCATCACCACCGTGGCCGGTAACGGCTCACCCGGCTACAGCGGCGACGGGGGACCGGCCCGGCAGGCCAGGATGCAATGGCCCAACGGTATAAGCCTGGACTCCAAAGGAAACATATTCTTCATCGATTACTTTCACAATGTTATTCGAAAGGTGGACACCACCGGCATTATTACGACTGTGGCCGGTAACGGCGAATGGGATTATTATGGTGACGGTGGGCCGGCGACGGCCGCAGCCCTGATGGGTCCCTCAGATCTGGAGGTGGATGGCTTTGGGAACATGTTTATCGCCGATTCCGACAACTACGCCATTCGGCGGGTGGATCCCAAAGGCATCATAACTACCTATGCCGGGACCGGCACATACGGCTTCGGGGGGGATGGCGGATCACCGGAAGATGCCATTCTGAACTGGCCGCTCGGTGTGACTGTAGATGCTACCGGAAATGTTGTCATTGTCGATACCGACAACGCGCTTATCCGGAGAGTTTCGAGACGGCCGCTCTTCCGATCGGCCGTTACCCAAGGGAATTACGCGTTTATCGATGATACCGGGGTTGGCCACGTGATATCCGGCAGCGGCCGACACCTGAAAACCTTGGAAGTCATGACCGGATCGACAGTCCGCACATTCGATTACGACGCCGAGGGGAGCATCATTTCCATGTCGGATGCATACGGCAATACAACCACCTTGGAGCGGGATTCCGGCGGAGTCCCGCTGGCGATCATCTCTCCGGATGGCTTGCGAACCGAACTGACCATCGACGCCAACAATCACCTGACGCGCATCTCCTACCCGGACGGCGGAAATTTTGATTTCACCTATACCGGTGATGGACTGCTTCTCGACAAAATGGAACCGGAGGGCAATGTCTTCTCCCATCGGTTCGACAACTCCGGGCGTGTCACGGAGATACTGGACGAAGAAGGCGGCCATTGGCTGTATAGCCGGTCCACGGCGGACAACGGTGATATTGTCATTGAAGCCTTGTCCGCTGGAGGGGATCTGACCACATACACGGACCGTCGTGATGAAAACGGGGGATTCAGCTCAACCATCACCGATGCAACCGGAGGAGAAACCCTGTTTTCCAGATCAGCAGATGGGCTGAACGTGATCAAATCGCTGTCATGCGGCATGACGGTCCAGACTACCCATGATTACGATCCCGAATACGGCTACAAATACCTGAGTGCTTCGACCCAGTCCACCCCATCAGGGTTGAGCCTCACGACAAATACCGCCAAGTCTTATCAGGACACGGATGCCGACGGCATCCCGGATCTGCTGACCGAGAGTTATACGGTCAACGATGATACCAGCACCATCGCAAATGACGCGCTAACCGGTACTGTAACGCTCAATTCTCCGGAAGGCCGCATTACTACGGTGGAATATGATCCGGCGACGCTGCTGACCGAAAGCTCAACAACATCCGGTTTGCTCGGAACGACTTTTTCCTATGATGCAAGAGGGCGATTGACCTCAGCAGCAGTCGGCAGCCGGGAGATGACATACTCATATGATTCAGATGGATTCCTTGCATCTACCACAAACCCGGAGAATTTCACTACCCTGTTCAGTTATGACGATGCAGGGCGGCTGACACTGGTGGAACGGCCGGACGGCGGTGCCGTGGCGTTCAGCTATGATTTGAACGGCAACATGACGGTGTTGACGACGCCGAAGCCTATCGATCATGAATTCGGTTTCAACAATGTCAACCGGCAATCCGACTACCTGACGCCGGAGAGTGGTAATTACAGTTTTACCTATGATAGGGATCGACGCCCGTTGGAAACGATTTTCCCTTCCGGCCAAATGATTGAAAACACCTATGAGAACGGGCGACTGGTGGCAACCGAGACACCGGAAGGTCCCATAGCCGTTACTTATTATTCCTGCGGCAACAAGGTCCAATCTATAACAAAGGGCGCCGAAACCATTTCCTTTGGGTATGACGGCAGATTTCTGACGTCTGAAGTCTTCAGCGGCACGTTGGGACAGAGTCTGGGGTATGTTTATAACAATGACTTCCGCTTGACTCAGATGACCTATGGCGGCGGAACGACAGCCTATTCCTATGACAACGATGGGCTTTTAACCGGAGCCGGTAGCTTTACGATTGCTCGGCGCCCTGACAATGGATTACCACAAAGTGTGACGGGGGGTACATATCAATCGAGCCGCACCTTTAACGGGTATGCGGAGATCGAAAGCGAAAGCACATCCGTCAACGGGACCGGCCTTGTTGCCTACAATATGGTAAGGGATGTTAACGGCCGTATTACCCGGAAGACGGAAACCATCAACGGGACCAGTGCGGTATTCGACTACGCATACGACGAAGTGGGCCGGCTTCTAACGGTCGAAAAAGAGGGTATTGTCGTCGAGGAATACCGGTATGATCTAAACGGCACCCGCACCTACGAGAGAAACACGCTACGCGGCATATCCGGGCGTGACTATGAGTACAACGATGATGACCATCTGCTGACAGCCGGTGGCGTCTCCTACCAGTACGATCTGGACGGATTCCTGACATCCAGAGCCGAGGGATCGGATATCACGTTATATGATTACTCATCGCGCGGCGAGTTGCTGAGCGTTGATCTGCCGGATGGCAGGAATATCCGGTATCTGCATGATCCATTGGGCCGGCGGGTCGCGAAACTAGTTAATGATGCAATCGTGGAAAAATATCTGTGGCGGGGGCTTACCCGTTTGCTGGCGGTTTATGACGCAAGCAATAATCTGATGATGCGCTTCGAATATGTCGATGGCCGGATGCCGGTGGCCATGACCATGGGGACAACGACTTATTATCTGGCCTATGATCAGGTCGGATCCCTTAAAGCAGTTTCGGATGCCAATGGAAATGTGTTGAAAACCATAGATTATGATTCCTTCGGAAACATTCTCAGTGAAATTGAATACGATGCGGCAGGAAATATCATTATGGGATCGACTCTGGTCTATCCGGTTCCGTTCGGTTTCGCCGGCGGCCTGCACGATCGCGATACTCACCTGGTCCGATTTGGCTACCGTGACTACGATCCGGATACAGGACGTTGGACGGCGAAAGATCCTATCTTCTTCGCGGGAGGCGATACGGACCTTTATGGTTATGTTTTTAATGATCCCATCAGTTCTATTGATCCACTTGGACTGTTCAATCCGACGAAGGGATTTGTCGCATTAACGAATGCAGCTAATGCGGGACGATTATATGCATCGGGTACGATAAAACTGGCTGCGTCAGCAGGACTAGACCTAACTGGAGTCGGCATTCCTGCCGGTATAGGAACAGCGTTACTTGGTGCATGGAATATTAGTAGTGCTACAGCTGCACAGGAAAGAGCTATGCAGCAATGGCGTGAGGCTATGCGCGAAGAATGGTCGGATGCATCCTGGAAAAATTTAAAGGGGCTATTGCCCCACGGGCAATACATTGACGATCCCTGTGAGCCAACAATTCGTGAATATCTTAAGGATAAATATGAAGGGCTTAGGGAAGGCTCCGATTCATACTGGGATTTGGTTAAAGAGATTGGCACCTTAATGTGGTGATCAAATGAGTTTTTGGATTTGGTTAATAATCGCAATTTCCTTTTTTATATACGTCACTTTTCTTTTGGTGAGAAAACTAAAGACAAAAGAGCGATCTTTTAGGAAAATTTTCAAAGATTGGCTTGTCAACGTTATTGATATTTTTTCGGGTGGGTTTTAGCTGAGCAAACTTAATCCATTTAGAACATGCACCGTTGTCTGCCCTGTGACTCTCAGGCATATAGATTCAGCTTCAACGAACTTCGGCAGAAATTGTAAGAACTTACCCGGAAGCCTTTCTTGACAAAATACCCCTTTGTTTATCAGTTTGTTAAAGAGATTTATCATATAGGCACAATTGCTGGAAATGGCGGTATGAGAAACTCAAGATACAGACGTTCCGGCCGAGACCGGCGGAAATTCAGCACCCGGATCGCGTTTCAGGAAAGACGCTGCGGGAATGACCGGAGGCGGGTGCGGGATCTGAGGACCGGGCTGGATCGGAGAAACCCAAAAGTCAGCGGGGGTGGTTTCCCCTTGGCCGGCGCCTTGCTTCCGGCGAGATTGCGGTGATCAAACTTCCTGAAACCAATTTGATCAAAACCGTTGCAGGGGAGGTCAATTGTTTTATAAAATCCTTTTACCTATCATAATCCGATAGGAACTCGATTTTCGAGTATAGTCCGGAATCTTCGAGGGGCTGCCGGTCTCAATAAAATACATTCCTGTTCAAGCCATCTTGACAAATTAGCTGATTGTTTAACAATCTTTCACAGTTGCCATGAAATTATACTACGTGATGCCGGAGGTGGGAATATGAAAAATGCGAGATACAGACGCTCCGGCAGGGAGCGGCGCCAATCTGAGGCCCGGGTCACTATTCAGGAGAGACGTTGCGGATATGATCGAAGGCGTGCGCGGGACCGCAGAACGGGGTCGGACCGGCGGAATCCCAAGGGCCAGCGGGGATGGTTTCCCATTGGCCGGCGGCATGCGTCCGGAGAGATCACCGTCATAACCCTCCCTGAAACCAATATGTCCAAAACCGTGGATACCTATAAAAGCCGCTTGAGCGAGGTCAAACCAAGATATAAAAAATTGAAATAATGCGGGATTTCTAATAAACAACCACGTTTTCTGCAGACGTCCCAGATGGACAGCGGAAGTAAACAGGGCCAATCGTCCGTGTTCCCTTGCCCGCAATACCGGTGTCAGGCGAACACCGCCACTGCATCCCCTTCTTCATCGATCCTCGATATCGATGCGTTTTCCAGGTCGTTTCCCGTTGGTTTCCGATGATTGCGGCGTCCCTGCGCGCGTCGGTCCATTCCGCTGCGTCTTTCAGGGATATGCAGATCATATAAAAACTGACGGCGTTCCAATCCGGATCGTCTGTTTTTTTTGAGTGTCCTGGAGAGCATCCCAAACTCCCCACATGTTCATGCGGTTGACGTTTTCGTGAACCCATCCGTTTTAGACAACGTTTCCTAAGCGACGACATGTGCCTACTTGTCGACCTCCTTCTACTTAGTCGTACAATCGGTACAATCCATACACCCCATGCGTTTTCCGATGGGATTGTCTCTGCACGCAACCCATCATTTTTGAACAGCGCCCTTCACTGCCAGCTTTTTTGCCATTTGTTTTCTCATCTCCATAACGGCGTTTGCCAGCTGCTCGATAAAGTAGGCTTCCGGTTTGGTGAAATCATCGGTGAGCACCGCCGGGTACTTGAGCGGCCATCCGTTCTTCTCAGCGTCTTCTTTACCTGTCTGAAATGCGGCGGTCGCCTCTCGAATAGCCGTGGCGGCTTCTTTCCCGGAAAACCCAAGCCGTTTAAACATCATGAAAATGCGATCGAATTTGTCCTCTGTATCCTCCGGAAACAGTTCTTTCATCCAGGCCGGACTGAAACCGCTGGAGATCAGGTTCATGTTAAAATCTACGACGAATCTTTCCGGTGCGTGCCCGATGTTTTCTGTGTCGATCATTTCTGACTCTCCTCCACCCGTTTCAATGCGATTTATTGCGCTACCGACGGTTATGCGTGGCATCCCAATGTAATCTATTTTTAGGGCGTGTCGTTGATATATCGCGCCAATCGATTGACCATGGGTGCCGAACGTGACCATTTCACGACATCGCCAGAAAAAATTGCCATAAATGACAGGAACTTATCGCAGAGATCCGAAGCGCGCAGGGGAGAGTGAATTTTTCAGAATTCCTTGGAGGGGATTATGAGAAAGGGACGCTTTTTCGATGGATTGTGTTCTATTGTCTGCAACTCCGCACAAACTCAGAGAGGATGATCCATATTCACACGAGAGCGCGATGCTTCAGCCGTGCGGCTGAAACAACCATTTCGCCCTAAGAGCGGCATCGCCGCGTTTCATAAAATCGTGCAACGATTTTATTCGGCCACGATAAATGCCTGATTAAAGCCGTCTTCGATGAGGATTTGTTCGTAGGCTTCGGCCTGGGCAAGATCCGTAATCCGCCCTACCCGGACACGGAAGAACAGTCCATCGGGGGAATCATACTCGCTGATATGGGCATTTTTATATCGGCGGTCCAGCGCCTGCCGGAGCCGCTCAGCGTTTTTGCGTTCCTTGAAGGCGCCCACCTGGAAGGTAAAATTACCCTTGTTGTAATCCACCGGAACGAAGGCCGGAGGTCGTTTGCTCGATGGCTCACCGGAGGCGGCAGCACCCAGGGCGAAGATTTCCACACGTGCCGTTCCTGCTCCGACCATATCGATTCGTTTTGCGGCAGAATAGGACAGATCGATGATACGTCCCCGGACAAACGGGCCCCGATCGTTTATGCGGACATCTATGGAACGATTGTTATCCAGGTTTTTGACTCGCACCCAGGTGTCCATGGGAAGCGTTTTGTGGGCGGCGGTCACGGCGTACATATTGTAAATTTCGCCGTTGGAGGTTTTCCTGCCGTGGAACTTCTTCCCATACCAGGAGGCGATACCCTTTTGGGTGAATCCATGGGCGTGGGGTATCGGTTGATACCAGTTGCGCCCGACCTTGTACGGCCGTTGGGTCGCCTTTTTCGGTGATGTGACAGAAGGCTTTTTTGCCGGTGCTTTTGGGAAAGCGGGCGGCGGTGGGGATGGCTTCGTTGCTGAGCCGCCGCAACCGATGATCCAAGTGGCGGCGACGACAACAGCCGTCCATTTTAAGACGATGTCCCGGATTCCTGTTTCCATTGAACTCGCTTGCTCTCCGTTACTTGCAGCGCGGGACTACCTCAAACCGGTATAAGATCCTTATGATAGCGAAAGCGGGGCGCTCCGGTTGCACGGTTGACGGAATTGCCCCGGGAACGACCCCGTCGCGCTTCCTAAACGCGTCTTACGATTTTATTCGAGCAGCGCGAGCTTCAGGACGTTTTTCATCTTGTCGACGAAATTAAAGGTAATTTCTTTTTTTACCTTTTCCGAAAGATCCTCCAGATCCTTCTCGTTGGCTTTCGGCATGATGATTTCCTTGATGCCGGCACGGTGGGCAGCCAGCATCTTTTCCTTGATGCCGCCAACGGGCAGCACCTGCCCCCTGAGGGTGATTTCCCCGGTCATCGCCAGATCTTTTTTGATTTTCTTGTTTGTCAGCAGGGATGCCAGAGCGGTGAGCATGGTGACCCCTGCAGACGGACCGTCCTTTGGAATTGCGCCGGCCGGGACATGGATGTGATCCAGCTCATCATAGAAATTTTCTTTGATTCCGAGTTTCTTGGCATTCGCGCGGATGAAGCTCAAGGCCGCCATGGCCGATTCTTTCATCACATCGCCAAGCTGCCCTGTCAGGCTCAGCCCCTTTTTGCCGTTCATGGCCGTGGCTTCGATAAACAGTAGCTCCCCCCCGGTGGGCGTCCAGGCCAGGCCGGTGGCCACGCCGGGAGTTTGAATCCGGGATTTGGTTTCAGAAGTGAAGCGGACCGGCCCCAGAAATTTGTATATGTCATCGATCGTGACGCTAAACGATGTCACCTTGCCTTCCGCAACCTGGCTGGCCACCCCCCGGCAGATGGTGGCAATCTCCCGTTCCAGATTTCGGAGGCCGGCCTCCCGGGTGTACCCGCTGATGACGGCTTTTATCGCCCCTTTTGTAAACGAAATCTGGCTGGATTTGAGTCCGTTTTCGTTTCGTTGCCGGGGTATCAGATATTTCTGGGAGATCTTGAGTTTTTCATCCATGGTATAGCCGAGGAGCTGGAGAACCTCCATGCGGTCCCGCAGGGCCGGGGGAATGGTATCCAGGATATTGGCGGTGGTGATAAACATGACCCTGGACAGGTCGAAAGGCACATCCAGATAATGATCCTGGAAAGAATTATTTTGTTCCGGATCGAGGACCTCGAGCAGGGCTGAAGAGGGGTCGCCCCTGAAATCGCTGCCGACTTTGTCGATTTCATCGAGCATGAATACCGGGTTATTGGATTCGGCACGCCGGATGCCCTGGATGATCCGCCCGGGCATTGCCCCGACATAGGTCCGGCGGTGCCCCCGTATTTCGGCTTCATCGCGGACGCCGCCCAGGGAAATCCGGACGAACTCGCGGCCCAGAGCCCGCGCGATGGAATATCCCAGGAAGGTCTTGCCGGTACCCGGGGGGCCTGCAAAACAGAGAATCGGGCCTTTGGAATCGGGTTTGAGCTTTCGGACCGCCAGATACTCGATAATGCGACGTTTGGGCTTTTCGAGGCCATAATGGTCCTCGTCCAGAATTTTACGCGCCTTTTTGATGTCCAGGGTATCTTCGGTGCTGTCGTGCCATGGGAGGCTTGTGATCCAGTCCAGATATGTGGACACGACCGTGTACTCTGCAGAAGACGGATGCATTTTGGCCATCCGATTCAGCTCCCGGTCGGCCTCTTTCCGGGCCTCTTCGGGCAAATCCTTTTCTTCTATCTTTTCGCGGTACTCGTCGACTTCAACCGTTCCTTCATCGGTTTCACCCAGCTCCTCCTTTATCGCTTTGAGTTGCTGGCGCAGGTAATACTCCCGCTGGCGTTTGTCCATGTCGCCTTTAACCTGGGTCTGAATCTTGTTTCCCAGTTCAAGCACTTCCACCTGATGATTGATCAGCTTGGTCACCTGTTCGAGCCGCGCTTTGACGTCGAGAATTTCCAGAATTCGCTGCTTGTCTTCGTTGGCGATATTGATTGTCGATGCGATCATGTCCGCCAGGGTGCCCGGGTCGCTGATCGACTGGGCCATCTGCCCGATCTCCTGGGGCAACCCTGGGGACAGATCCACGATCCGCAGGAACTGGCCGACCAGGTTGGACATGAGCGCCTCGATTTGCGTGCCGGCATGATCGACGTCGGTGAGCTTTTCAATGCGACCCTGGAGAAAGGGTTTGCCGCCGACAAATTCCTTGACCCGAAACCGTCCGATGCCCTGTACCAAGAGCTGGGTTTTATTGTCCGCACTTTTTGCCATCTTCAGGATCAGCGCACTGGTGCCGACCGACGCCAGATCCTTTTTGGATTGGGTGCTGACCTTTTCGGGTTTCTTTGACACCAGCAGGCCGATGATCCGGTCCTTGGCCATGGCCTCGTCGACCAACTGAACCGATTCTTCCTGCATGACCACCAGGGGCAGCACCATTTTCGGGAACAGTGTGGCGTCGAAAAGCGGCAAAATAGCAAGAAGTTCCGGTATGTTATCGGTGTCCAATGCTGCTTCCGGATTTTTATCCGTCATAAAAACCTCCCTGAATGTGACGTCCTGCAAACGGGTGTCCGGAAACCGGGTTACCGGACGATGGTATCTTCAGAGACATCGATCATGTAGATGGATATTAGCTGTCTTTAATGGGAATCTTATGGGTTTTGGAGGACGGTAGCTTGGCAAGGCGAATTTGCAGAAAGCCGTTTGAAAAGGAAGAACTCACTACTTCCGTATCGACCGGGGAGAGTAGAAAAAGGACCCGTTCGAATTTACCGTACTGGATTTCCGCGAGTCGATAGGTGCCCCGTTCGGCTCTGGGCATTTCCGTCCGGTTGCCATATATTCGAACCGCCTTGCTGTTGATTTCAACTTCCAGGTTTTCCCGTTCCACCCCGGCGATCGATGCACGGATGATAATTTCTTCCGGAGCCTCGTATATGTCCATCTGTGGGCTCCAGGTCCGTTCCGACAGCTTGAAAATGGGGTTTACAGCTCGAAACATATCTTCAATGGTTTTTTCGAACCTGGAGCTGATATCGTCAAATTCATCGCCAAATCGTATTTTTATGTAGTCCATTTTTGACTCCTCTTTCTGGTCGGCGGAACAAACAAAAAGATTAACATCGGGGTTGAACTTTGTAAAGAGACGATTGACAAGGGTATGCATCCGGTATCGGACGATTTTCGGAAATGGGGCGGGAATCGCCGCCAGCGGCTATCCGCATATTGCATGAACGCGCTTCAGCGAGTAAATAGTGTCTATGGACAAACCGCTGTTACCCACCAAGGGCGTGATCGCCTCCCAGTACGTGCTCTACTTCGGGATACTGGGAATTTTCCTTCCGTATTTCAATCTATACTGCTTCCATCTCGGTTTCTCCGGTTTCGAAATTGGCGTCATATCGGCGGTGCGCACGGTCACCACGGCATTTTTTCCGTTGGTGTGGGGTGCTCTGGCGGATCGGTATCAGATCCGAAAGCCGCTTTACGTTGCCTGCAGCATTGCCAGTACCGGTATATGGGCACTGTTCTTGCTGACAACGGACTTTCTACCGATGCTGGCCATCACGTTATGTTACGGCACCTTTTATGCTCCCATCATCGCGTTTCTCGAAGCATTCACCATGGACCATCTCGGTACAAAGAAAAAACGATATGGTGCGATCCGTGCCTGGGGGTCCATCAGTTTCATTCTGACCGTCATACTCGTCGGACGCGTTATCGACGCAGCGCCGATCCGCATTATTCTGGTGCTGATACTGGCCGGTTCGATCCTGCAGTCGTTTCTGTCCACACAGGTGCCGGGTCCCACGGGGCTCCGGACCAAGACGGCCGCCTCGGGATTCTCTTTACTGACGCGACGGCCTGTCTTGCTGTTTCTCTGCAGTGCCTTTCTGATGCTGGTCAGCCACGGCACCTACTATGGTTTCTTCTCGATCCACCTGGCGGGACTCGGCTATGGCGGCACGTTCATTGGATTTGCCTGGGCCCTTGCCTCGGCCGCGGAAATCCTGGTGATGATCAACTCGGAACGGATATTCATGCGGTTTTCCCTGCAAAGGGTGCTGGTTTTTTCCTTTCTCGTGGCCGCGTTCCGGTGGTCCGTTCTGAGCTGGGCCGAATCCGGGACCATCATCCTGCTGACACAACTTTTGCATGCCGCCACCTATGGCGCGTTTCACATGGCCAGTATCCTCTATATCGACTCACTGATACCGGCTCCGGCCAAAACATTCGGGCAGTCAGCCAACAATGCCGTGACCTACGGGCTGGGTATGATGACAGGCTTTTTTTTAAATGGGGTTCTCTACGACTGGGTCGGTGTTCAGACCCTTTTTGGTCTCTCCGCCGTGACGGCGATTGCCGGAGCGGGATTGTTGCTTGTGGGGAGCAGTTTTTCCAGCTCAGGGTCTGCGTCCATCCAGGCCGGGAAGTCTTCCCGGTAGGTGTCGAGAGCCTCTTTTTGAATCCGGACAGAGATAATGATTGGACGTTCCGGTTCTTCGACAATGACGCTGCCGGTCGGCATGATGACGGCCGAATCGCCGGTATAGGCCAGTCCATTGCCATCGGTTCCAACGCGGTTGACCCCGACGACAAAGGACAGGTTCTCAATGGCCCGGGCTTGGAGCAGGCGCTGCCAGTGCAGTCTCCGGGCCGCCGGCCAGTTGGCGATGAAAACAGCCACATCGTAACTGTTTGAGATATTTCGCGTCCAGCCGGGGAATCGTAGATCGTAACAGACAAACGGCCGAAGTCGCCAGCCTTTCAAGTCAACCGTTATCGTTCGGTTCCCCGCGGTGTACACACGATGTTCGCCGGCCATCCGAAACAGGTGGCGTTTGTCATAGGTCCAGAATCGGCCATCGGGCTTCGCCCACACCAGGCGATTGTAATAGCAGCTGTTTTCACGGATGATCAGGCTTCCGACCAGATCCATGTTTTTCCGACGGGCGGTGTCTTGCAGCCACATCACCCCGGATCCTCCATATCCTGTGCCAGGGCCGCTGCATTCATCGTAAATCCGGTTGTAAACATCTCCGGAAGAACCACCAGATCGGTTCCGGGAGCAACCCCGTCGACAGTGGTGGAGAACAGCTTTAAATTGGCGTCGATGTCCTCCCAGATCTGCCTGTTTTGTATCAGTGCGATGCTCAGATCCGGCATAATCTCTCGGCCGCCTCCATCAATGTGTCATCTTTTTTAGCAAAACAGAATCGCAGTACCTTGTAGTCGTCACCAGTGCTGTAGAATACAGACGGTGGAATGGCGGCCACGCCTTCGGTCGTGATCATCTGCCGAGCGAACTCGATGTCCGGAACGTCGGAAATGGCCCCGTAACCAAGCATCTGAAAATAGGTGCCGTGACATGGGATGACCTCAAACCGGGATTCGGCAATCAGTGAAAGAAAGCGGTCGCGTTTTTCCTGATAGAATTCCCATAACCGTGTATAGGCGTCGCGATTTTCCAGAAATTCCGCGTAGGCCATTTGGATCGGTGTGTTACAGGCAAAGGTCAGATACTGGTGGATTTTTTGAAACTCCCTGGACAGCGGTTCGGGGGCGAGGCAGTATCCGATTTTCCAGCCCGTGGTATGGTATGTCTTTCCAAAGGAGCTGACGACAAAGCTCCGATCGGCCAGCGCAGGACGCCGCGCCATACTTTCATGCCGGCGGCCGTCAAACACGATATGCTCATAGACTTCGTCACTGAGGATCAATATATCCGACCCCTCCACAATTTTTTCCAGGGCATCCATGTCGTCGTCGGAAAGTATGGCCCCGGTGGGATTATGGGGAGAGTTGAAGATCATCAACCGGGTCTTGGAAGAAATAGCGTCCTGTACCTTATCCCAGTCTATCCGGTATTGGGGGTGGCGCAGCTTGGAAAACACGGGAATACCGCCGCTTAGCGCGATAGCCGGGACGTAAGAATCATATGCCGGCTCAAACAGGAGCACCTCATCGCCCTTTCGAACCACGGCGGTGATCGCTGCAAACAACGCTTCGGTGGCCCCGTGGGACACGGTGATCTCTGTGACCGGATCATAACTGCGGCCGTAAAGAGATTGCACCTTTTCGGCAATACGCTCCCGAAGTGCGAGCACCCCCTCCCCTGCATGGGCGCATACTGGTTGTACCCGGCATGGATGTATTTCTCCACAAGGGCGATCAATGCTTCGGGGACCTCAAAGTCCGGAAAACCCTGGGACAGATTGATGGCACCGTGCTGATTGGCCAGGTTGGTCATCTGGGTAAAGATGGTGATACCGGCATCCGGCAGTTTTGAATCAATGTTGATGGCGTGTCCCATGATACGTCCTCGGCGGCAGGCACCCGGATGGGCGGGATCAACTTTTCAGAACAAATTGGAGCTTGGTGGATCCAATGTCGATAACATCGAATTCCTTGAGCATCACGGATTCCCGGACGGCGCTTCCATTGACTTTCGGCTTTGCAATCCCCTCCACGTAGCTCAGTGAATATCCGTTGGGCCGTTTGCTGATGGTGGCCGAGGTCTGCCCCACCAGGAGGCCGCTGACGATCATATCGGAAGAGGCGCTCTTTCCGATTTTAAAAAGCTTTTTGTCGATCACCACTTCCCCTTCGCCGCCACCGAGATAAGACAAAACGCCGGTCGGTTCCCCTGCCATGTCTTGAGTGGAGTCGGAGGGTTTTTTACCTATCTTTTCGACCATCTTGCGATACTGACCCGTGTCCATGACCATGGTCTGGTCCAGCCCCCCGGCGGGTGCGCTGGCGGGGGCAGGCTGTTCCTCGCCCTCGGCGTAAGCAAATACCAGGACGTGTTTACCGATCAAGATCTCATCATCGTGCTGCAGCCAATGGGAATTGACCGGATCACTGTTGACGAAAGAGCCGTTTTTGCTCTGCAAATCGGTGAGCAAATATCCATTTCCAACCGAGTCGATTTTGGCGTGGTGCCCGGAGACGGCCAGGTTCTCGATGACCACATCGTTGGCCTCCATCCGACCGATTGTCACGCTTTTCCCCGGGGCCAAAGTGTATTCTCCAACGACGTTGTCCTTGAATTTGAGCGTCAATGTCGGCATGGGATTGTTCCTCTTTCGTTATGGTCCTTCTCGGCGATTACTATTGTTATATGTATTTCTCCAGGAAATGAATGATTCGGCGGGCGACCCTGGTGCGAAGTTTGGTGATTCCCCCGCGTTTTTTCGTGTCTTTGATTCTCAATACCACCACCGTCACGTTGTCATGGCCGCCTCTCCCATTGGCCATCTCGATGAGTTTCTGACAGGCGGTGGCGGAAGACTGCTCTTCTACGACGTCCAGTATCTCCTCGGGGGATGCCAGATCACTCAGACCGTCGGAGCTGATGACAAGGACATCGTCCCGGAAGATCGGCACCTCACAGATGTCCGGCCGGACAGATTCTTCCACACCCATGGCCCGGGTAAGTAAAAATTTAACATCTTCTCCCAGTTTGTCGGCGGCGTCCGGGTCGATGGCAGCCTGCTCGGTGACCACGTTGTGGGTTACCGATAAGAGTTCAATCGTGCTGTCATGTATGAGATATATCGGGCTGTCGCCGACATTGGCGGCGATAACGGTCTGATCGGTCAAATACGCGGCGGACACTGTGGAACCCATGCCGCGGTAGGCGTCATTGCTCTGGGCGATTTGATGAACGCCTTTGTTGGCCAGATGGATACTTGCTAGGAGATGGTTCGTTTCTTTGGAGAGCGCGCTGTCTGCGGTTTCGGATTCCGCCCGGGAGCTGTTTCTGTGGATCTGCGTTATGTACGCCTGGATTGTCTCGACCACCAGTTCACTGGCAACCTCGCCAGCCCGGTGGCCGCCCATGCCGTCTGCAACCATGTACAACCCCAGATCGTCGTCTACGAACAGGCTATCCTCGTTGCTCTTTCGTTTTCTGCCAACGTCGGTAATTCCTGCCGATTCGACGACAATCATGATCCGGGCTTCACGTTATCATTTGACGGTGGTCGCAGGTGGTGGAGATGACTCCAGATCCAAAAAACAGATGGCGCACCGCGGGATGCACACACCCAATGGCTAAATCCATTTTCTGAATCAAAATAGAATGCCAGGTCAAGAAATTATCTCCGGCACTACCCCTTGGATCCACTCTCAGCCGCACGTTTTGCGGCAATGACGTCCATCTTTTCCCCGAGGGTGCGCAAATGCCCCGCCATCAAGGCGGCATCCCGGTAGCGTTTATCACGATCCTTTTCGAGCGCCTTATCGATGATAAACATAAGCGGCTTGATGAGCTTGGGATTGTGCTGCTTCGGGTTGGGGTGACGGATGTTCATGATCTGGTGCATCAAGGCCGCCGGGTTGTCCCCCCGAAAGGGGAGGACGCCGGTCAGGAGCTGGTAGAGCATGGTCCCCAGGGAAAAAATATCCGATCGCCCGTCTACTTTTTGTCCTGCGATCTGCTCCGGCGACATGTAATACGGTGTCCCTTTGACGACACCGGTCTGGGTCTGGGAGGTAGCGGTGATCCGGGCGATTCCGAAATCGGTGATTTTGACCACACCGCTTTTCAGGAGCATGATGTTCGCCGGCTTGATGTCCCGGTGAACGATCCCCTTTTGATGGGCATAGTTGAGGGCATCGGCGATGTCGCCGACAAGGTCGATGACCTGTCGTGTCCGAAGCAGGTTCCTGGGTTTGGTATACCGCTCCAGATTGTGGCCTTCCAGATACTCCATGGCGATGTAGGCCAGATCCCGCTCATCACCGGCGTCGTAGATGGTCACGATGTTGGGATGGGATAGCGTCCCGGCGCTTTCCGCTTCCCGGAAAAATTTTTCCTTATACTCGCTGATGTCTTCCGGATCGAAGTCCTCGGGGAACTGAAATGTTTTGATGGCGGTGGTCCGGTGAATCCGGGGATCTTCGCCAAGGTACACAATTCCCATGGCACCTTTGCCCAGCTGTTTGATGATTTCGTAGCGTCCCAATGTCGGTCGGGTGTCCGTCCCGGCGGCCACCAGCCCGTCGCCGCTGGATTTTCCTCCGAGCAGCCCATCGCCGAAAACCATGGTCTCGCTGGCCTGGATCAGCTTTTTCTTCCGTTCCGTCACATCCTTGAATTTCGGATCCACATCTTCGATGCGCTCATACACGGCCGCCGCCTTGTTGAATTGCCGTTTGCGCTCGAAGTCGAGGGCCAGTGTGTAGAGGACCCCTTTCATTTCAGTGTCCACCGGAACCTTACGAAACTTGTCGAATGCCATGTCCAGCATTCCCTGGCTCTGAAAGGAGAGACCCAGCATCCGGTTGGTCTCGGCCGATTCCTCTTCGACTTTTTCCTTTCGGGTTTCGGTGACAAAAAATTGGAGACTGACCAGGCCGATGTACCCCAGGGTCAATTGGATCAAGGGATAGGTGACCTGGACCCAAAGGCCGTTGGACACAAACAGAGACGTCGAGCCACCCAAGAGGATTAGAACCAGGGCAACAAAAGCGATTCCGGAAAGCATGGCCTTCAGGCGCGGCAGCAGAAGGGTGATAAGCAGACCGACGATCAGTATCAACAGCAGCTCAGCGGCAGCGCTCCACGGGGGTTGCTCCACAAAATTCTGATTTAAAATAGCCCAGAGGGCATTGGCTGAGAACTCTCCAACCGGCATGGTCGGATCCACCGGCGTGCTGAGGGGATTCATAATTCCGGTCGCCGAAGCCCCGACAAGAACAATCTTATTGCGGAACACGGAGGCCGGTACTTTCTCGTTGATGACATCGAAAAAGGCGTATTGCTTAAATGAGCCCCGCGGCCCCTTGAAACTGACCAACAACTCCGAAAAGAACGTCGTGGGGATCTCTATCGTGCCCAGAGTGACGCTGGACCCCACTTCAGCGCGCACTTGTTGCGGTTTCAGGTTTAGCACGGTCGCCGCCAACCGAAGCGTGTAGGAAGGTATGTACAGGCCCCGGTATTCATACAGCAGTCGCTCCCGGCGCGCCGTACCGTCCATATCATAGGCAAGGTTGATATGCCCGACCCCCCGAGAGGCTTCCAGGAAGTCCGGGATGGGCATGATGACTTCCGTGCCGACCGGAACCTGAAATCCCTCCGGATTAGAGACATTTCGGATCGACTGATCGGCCAATGCTTCGGATGGTAGCTCTCCGGAGACCGCGATCGTGGTGTCCTTGAGAACCACCGGAAGAACGACGTTCCCGGATGTCTTTAATGCCTCTGCCAGTTTCCCATCGTTGTCGAGTCGCTGCTGGGATGCCATGACTGCCACGAGGATCGGGTCGAAAGGGACACCCGGAGTGTCGGCCGATGCGGAACGGATGATCTGTTCAAGGTCGCGAAGTTCCTGCAGCCCCGAACTATCTTCCGGTTCGCTGAATACGAAATTGAGCCCGATAACCCGAGGGTTGCCGGCATTGATTTTATCGATACCTTCGGCGATAAGGGTTCGAGGCCAGGGCCAGCGACCGAGTTTTTCAATGGAATCGTCGTCGATGTCGACCATGACGATCTCGCTGGAGGACTCGGGGTCGCTCCGGAAGCCCATCATCACGTCGTAGAGCTTCAAGTCCAGCCCATCCAGAAAACCGACGCGGAAGAAACCCAGCCCTAAAAACACCATCGTTATGGCTATCCCCAGAATCAGAGTTGGATGCCGCTTCAGAAAACCCATGACGGTGCCCCTGTGTTCGTCGTTCAGACGGCGCCGAATTCCGTGTCATCCCCCGGGGTGCAGGTAATTTGTGGCAAGGGGTGGAACACGGCCCGGAAAACTGCTTATTTTCCGTTTCAGGCTGCTTTCCTCGAGGGCGGTCGATAAAACGAAACCGCGTTTCATGTTGTGAAATGCGTTATGACAGTCGATATGAACTTAAGTATAAGAATATATTTAATATAATTCGAAACTTGCGGATTTGTCAACCGGCATCTGATGAAGTGGCAACCGCCGGAAAGGTTCTTTGCCGCCCCGCACACGGCGATTTTAGATCGATGCGGAAATGGCGTCTCTCTCCCGGATATGGCGTGACCTCCTGTCCGTGATAGAACCACGGAACGACGGTTGACTTCTCGGACAGGCTGTGATGAATGGGAATCACGAAACCCTGAAGGTGGATATAATGGCTTACACACCGATCGGCCCTTTGTTTACGGATCTGTACGAACTGACAATGGCCGCCGGGTATTTTGCCCGGAGCATGTCGGCGGAGGCAACCTTTTCGCTGTTTGTCCGGGATTGCGCGGAACGCAATTTCTTTGTTGCCGCGGGGCTCGAGGACGTGCTCCGGGAGCTGTCGGTACTGGCGTTCTCCAAAGACGACCTGGCGTATCTGGAGTCGACCGGGCTGTTTGGTGCGGACTTTCTGTCCCATCTGGAGGGGATACGCTTTACCGGTGAGGTCCGGGCCATGCCGGAAGGGTCCATTTTCTTTCCGGAGGAACCGATCCTGGAGGTGACCGCCTCGATCATCGAGGCCCAGATTATTGAGACCTTCCTGCTCAACACGGTGGGATTTCAAACCCTGATCGCCTCAAAGGCGGCCCGATGTGTCCATGCGGCCGCCGGTCGACCCCTCATCGACTTTTCCTTGCGTCGCACCCAGGGCCGGGATGGCGGAATGAAGGTGGCCCGCAGCAGCTATTTGGCCGGCTTTTCCGCCACCAGCAATGTCCTGGCCGGCCGGCGTTACGACCTCCCGGTCTCCGGAACCATGGCCCACTCGTTTGTTCAGACATTCCCGGATGAAGAAGACGCTTATGCTGCCTTTGCCGAGGCCTTTCCGGACAACTCCGTCTTCCTCATCGACACTTACGACACCGTGGAAGGGGCTCGTCTCGCCGCCCGCGTCGGCAACGCCATGAAGCAACACGGCGCATCCCTGAAAGGGGTCCGTCTGGACAGCGGCGACATGATCGCGTTGAGCCGGCAGGTACGCCGTGTACTGGACCACGCCGGCCTGCCGGGCGTCCAAATCTATGCCAGCAGCGGGTTTGATGAGTTCAAGATTTCCGAAACCCTGGCCGGCGGAGCCCCCATTGATGCCTTCGGGGTGGGTACTAAAATGGGCGTGTCGGCGGATGCGCCCTACATGGACATCGTCTACAAGCTGGTGCGTTTCAACGGGCGGGACGTCCGAAAGCTAAGCCCGGGGAAGGCGACACTCTCCGGCCGGAAACAGGTGTTCCGCCGGTCGGACCACCACGGCCGTTATCAGGCGGATACGATCGGGCTGGCGGATGAACACCTCGAGGGTCATCTTCCGTTGCTGCAGACGGTCATGACGGGCGGAAAGATAAGCGATGCGCGACCATCGCTGGATCACATACGGGATAGATTCCGGAGGAATTTTTCCATGCTTGGAGACGACTACAAATCGCTGGATGAGAAGAAGGTCTACCCGGTGCGTGTCAGTCGGGCACTTCAGGCTATTCAGGAAAGTCAATAGCCGTCCTGGCAGTCAAGCACCGTCGCGAACATCATCGAACTGCAGTATCCGTTGTTGCCGCCCGCAGGTTCACGGTATCGGGTATTCTCCACCCGGGAACACGGCGGCTTTTTCTTATCCGAGCCCTTGCCATCGATATTGACAGTACACGTCGCCCGCACTACCGTTAGTAGATTACGTATTACTATCCGTCGATGCTGAAACTTTCCTGAACTCTCATCACTCCACATCGAAACGCATTTAATAATTGCCGAAATGGCAGGGCATTGACGTCTCGCCCCTTCCGAAGATGGAGAAGGGCCGAGGGGCAGATGACGTTGGCACCACAGCGTCCGCATGTTGGGAAGCCAGGGCGAGTCTATATCGACCCTCGACGGCCGACAGGCCGACACGAACGCCTGAAAACCACCACCAAACCGAGTAAACCGGAAGGAGAAAAACAACCATGGAGAAACATTACTCACGCATTCTGCTGGCAGCCATTCTCGCCATGGCACTTGTCGCCTGTGCATCCCAACAGGCGCCGACGACATCGGTGTTTCAACCCGAAAGGATCGATATGGGGGGTTATGCACCCAAGGTCGATGCATTTATGGTGATATTAGATGCGTCCATGTCCATGAGCGATCGCTACCAGGGGAAGGAGAAATTCGTCATAGCCAAAGATCTCCTCAGCGCGATGAATCTGACCATTCCCGATATTGATCTGAAATCGGGGATCCGGACTTACGGGCGGAGCAAGGGTGAGAGCGATCGGACGATACTCGTTTACGGGATTTCCCCCCACGACAAAAGCGACTTTGAAAGAGAGTTGAGGGCCGCAGGCCGTGGTTTCGAGGGCAGCCGGGCAGAGTTGGCCTTCTCCGCCGCGACCAGGGACCTGGCGGGGAAAGCAAGGAACATCGCCGTCGTCATGATCAGTGACGGCAAGATTGACCCGGATGCCGCCGGGGATGCCATTCAAACGCTTCGGAACACCGTCAACGGAAATGTTTGCATTTACCCTGTCCTGATCGGTAACGATCCGGCCGGGGCGGCCACCATGGCAAAGATTGCCGAGGCGGGAGGCTGCGGTGCTTCATTTACTGCGGAGCAGATTGCATCGAGTGCTGCCATGGCCGGCTTCGTAAAAACGGCATTGTTGGCCAAAGCGGCGCCAAAGCCCGTCCCCATGGCCGCTCCAACCGCACCCATGGACAGTGACGGCGACGGCGTTTTCGACGACGATGACGACTGCCCGGATACGCCCGTGGGTGCCCGGGTCGATATCACCGGCTGCTGGGCGTTACGGGGTACGGATGTCGAGTTCGATTTCGACAAATGGGAAATCAAGCCTGCCGCCTATCCTTTCTTAAATGAGGCCCTGGTCATCATGAACCGGAATCCCGGGATGAAGGTCGAGATCCAGGGGCATACCGACAGCTCCGGACCGGCGGAGTATAACAAAATGCTGTCGGAAAAACGGGCCCAAAGGGTCATGGCCTATTTTGTCGATAACGGTGTTGATTCGAAACGGCTGCGGGCCGTCGGATTGGGGGAAAGCCGGCCGATCACCAACAACGATACGCCGGAAGGCAGGAGCCAGAACCGGCGGGTCCGGCTCAAACGGCTGCCATAACTATGTTCCGATTGAAGCGTATTAGGGACCGGGTTAACAAAATTACAATATTACCGCCAAGGCGCAACGCGCGAAAAGAAGGCACCTGTTTTTTCCAGAATCCCTGAGAGGGGGATTCTGGAAAGGCAGTGCCTCATGAATACACGGTCGATCCGTACCGGCTACAGCAACTGTCAGAATTGGGTTCCGATTTGTGGATTGTTGACGCGGTTGAACATTGCCAAGTCATCGGTATCGGTATCGACTTCGAAGTTAGCCATTCTGTATAGATTCCGATAGCGATTCCGATTCCGAACATGTCCATATACGGACTCCCCCGAAACGGTATCCGGTTCACAAAAACTCACTATGTTCAAACGGAACATAGTTATGGCAACTGCTATAAACGTGATGGCCGGCGTGCAGGTCAGCTTACATCCCTAGATAGGCTTTTCGGATGCCCTCGTTGGTCAGCAGATTGTCGGCGGTGTCGCTCATGGTCACCCGACCGGTTTCCATCACGTAACCCCGGTGAGCCACTTTCAGGGCCTGGTTGGCATTCTGTTCCACCAGAAAAATCGTTGTGTTGTTTTCTTCGTTGATCTTCCGGATTATTTCAAAAATCCGCTTGACCACCAGCGGCGCGAGACCCAGGGACGGCTCGTCCATGAGCAAAAGACGCGGTCGCGCCATGAGGGCCCGGGAGATGGCCAGCATCTGCTGTTCGCCGCCGCTGAGGGTTCCCCCGGCCTGATTTCGTCTTTCCGCCAGAATCGGAAACAGCTCAAAAATATAGTCGATGTCCTCCCGGATGCTGACCCGGTCGTTCCGCAAGAAGGCACCCATGTCGAGATTTTCCATCACCGTCAAATAGGGGAAAATACGCCGGCCCTCCGGAACCTGGCTGATGCCGAGGGAAACAATCTGATTCGGTGACATCCCGTGAATCGGTTCGCCCATGAAAAGAATTTCTCCGGACCGGGGCGGGACCACCCCGCAGACGGACATCAGGGTCGTTGATTTGCCGGCGCCATTGGCCCCGATCAGAGTGATAATCTCCCCTTCGGAGACACGGATGTCGATCCCTTTGAGGGCCTGGATATTGCCGTAGTAGGATTTGACATTCCGCAGTTCAAGCATCCGACTCTTCTCCAAGGTATGCCTTGATCACCGCCGGATCAGACTTTATCTCCTCGGGTGTGCCCTCGGCGATCTTCTTTCCATAATCGACGACGAAGATCCGGTCGGAGATGCTCATGACCAGTTTCATGTCGTGTTCGATGAGCAGAATGGAGATCCCTTCCATTTCACGGATTTTTTCGATGAGGTCATCGAGCTCTTCTGTTTCCCGGGTATTCATACCGGCGGCCGGTTCGTCGAGCAAAAGGATGAACGGATCGGTGGCCATTGCTCTGGCGATCTCCAATCGGCGCTGGGCACCGTATGGGAGATTTTTGGCGAAGTCGTTGACATACTGGGCCAGGCCGATCTTCTGGAGGATAACATAGCTTTCTTCGACCACCTGTTGTTCCTCATGGCGTGTGGCCCGGTTACGAAAGATGGCGCCTGCGATGCCGGCCGACATGCGGCAGTGGCGGCCGATCATCACGTTTTCGAGGACGGTCATATTTTGAAACAGACGGATGTTCTGGAAAGTTCTGGCCAACCCCTGCTCGGTGACCAGATTCGGTTTGAGGCCGTTGAGCCGGATGTTTTTGTCTTTTCTCGGCGGAGAAATGAGCATATCTCCTTCGGTGGGGGCATAGAGGCCGGTGATGCAGTTGAAAAAGGTCGTCTTGCCGGCGCCGTTGGGTCCAATCAGTGCGACCACTTCCCCCTGGCGGACATCCAGATCGATCCGGTCAAGGGCGCGAAGCCCTCCGAACACCATGCTCAACCCGTTGACGGCCAGTATCTGTTTTCCGAAGTCAGGCATGCCGGTTCGACTTTCCTTTGAATTGGTAGGTCCGGCGCACGGAAGTGATGATACCGCCGGGCCGGAATACCATCATAATCACCAGAATGGCGCCGAACAGCAGCATCCGATACTGAGAAAATTCACGCAGATACTCGGGAAGCAGTTTGATGACCAACGCACCGAGTATGACCCCGATAATCGATCCCATGCCGCCGAGAACCACGCAGCACAATATGATGACCGATTCCCAGATGGTGAAACTGGCCGGGTTGATGAACGTGGTCTGCGCGGCAAACACCACACCTCCCATCCCGGCCCAGGTGGCACCAAGGGCGAAGGCGGTCAGTTTGGTCTTGGTTTTGTCGATGCCCATGGCCTGGCAGGCGACCTCATCCTCGCGAAGGGCGATCCAGGCCCTGCCGATCCGGGAGTTCTCCAGGCGATTGACCACAAAAATCGTAAAGATGGTTAAACCGATCATGATGAAGTAGACGAACCGGGTGGTTTCCGCCAGGGACAGGTCGATCCCGAAAAAGGACGGGCGCGGTATGTTGGCGATGCCGCTGGGGCCGAACGAAAACTCGTTCCAGTTTTCAAGGATCAGCCGGATGATCTCCCCAAAACCCAGGGTCACGATGGCCAGATAGTCTCCTCTGAGTCGGAGCACCGGAAAACCCAGTATAATCCCGAAAAGTGCCCCGATGGCCGCGCCGATGGGGAGCACCACCCAAAAGCTCAGCCCGAAGTGGTAGTTCAGCAGGGCATAGGCATAGGCGCCCACCGCATAGAAGGCCACGTACCCCAGGTCCAGGAGGCCGGCAAGACCGACCACGATGTTCAGCCCAAGTGCAATGACCACATAGATGAGCGCCGTGATCATGATGTTGGCCTGATACAGGGAAAACACAAACGGGTAGATCAGCGCCAGCACGGCAACAAGGGCAATGGCCGGGTAGGAGACACGGCGGTTCTGGAGCAATCGCTGTGCCAGGGGCAGGGCGTCTTCCCCGACCTCTTTCTTTTTGACACCCATCTCCTTTCGGCGCATGAGATATCGCCAGATAAAGGAGATCACGAAGGTCCCGATCCCGATGTAGAACATCCGCTCCCAGCGCCACTCCACGATTTTGTAAATCGTGTTCACGCGGATGACCATGATCGGAAAGGTCAGGAACATGAACCATATCGAAACGAGGAAAGACTTTTTTACTTCTTCGATAGAAAACATAAGAACCGAGTTAACTCAAATTATCCCTGCAGCTTGCGGCACGGGATAACGGCGGACACGAGATTAAGATCCTTATTAAAGTGAACGTGCGATGCTTCCGTGGTAGGGCTGAAGTAAACGTTTCGAACTCCCCTGCAGCGTGCCGGAAGAAAAAATCAACGTTGTTTGTCCCATGAGCGACATCGTCGCGTTTCATAAAATCGTTGCACGATTTTATTTATACTTTCTCCGTTTCGCTCCGGCCTAAAATCCCGGCGGGGCGGAAGATCAGAATTAGGACCAGAAACAAAAACGCGAACACATCCTCATAGTCACTGGAGACATAACCGGTAAAAAAGGACTCGGTCCACCCCAGGACCAGGCTGCCGAGAACCGCTCCCGGGATGCTGCCGATGCCGCCGAGTACGGCCGCGACAAAGGCTTTGATACCGGCGATGAATCCGATGTAGTAATTCAACTGTCCGATATGGGACGCGATGAGCACCCCGCCGATGGCCGCCGTGGCGGACCCGACGATAAAGGTCACGGAAATGACCCGGTTGACATCGATTCCCACCAGCGACGCCATCATCTTGTCCTGGGCGGTGGCCCGCATGGCTTTTCCGATCCGGGTGAACTTGATCAGGAACGTGAGCCCCAACATCACCGCCGCCGTAACGGCGAAGATGACAAGCTCCGATGAGCGGATGAAATTGGAGTAGGGTTCCAGGAATCCGAATTCGGGGATCAGTTCCGGAAATGGGAGAAAGTCGGACGTCTGAGCCAGCAGCACATAGTTTTGCAGAAACAGGGACATGCCGATGGCGCTGATCAGCGCCGACAGCCGGGGCGCGTTCCGCAGCGGCTTATAGGCGATCTTTTCGATGGTGTAGCCGTAGGCGGCCGAATAAATGACCGCCACAATCGATGCAATGACAATGATGGCCAGGGCGTTCCATCCCAGCAGGGTCAATACGCCCGATACGATCAGCGCGGTAAACGCCCCGATCATATAAATTTCCCCATGGGCGAAATTGATCAGCTCGATGATCCCATAGACCATGGTGTAGCCCAGGGCGATCAGGGCATAAATGCTGCCCCGGGTCAATCCCCCGAGGAAGAGTTCGAGAAAGTATTCCATGTCTGTGACACACCAGGCTCCGCCGGTTGCCGCGAAACACTCCGGTTGGGAACACGTCAGGGGGCCGGCAACGGTTGCCTGCCCCCTGGCCGATCCGTTTTATTCTGTTTTTGTGGGCCGTCTGATTATTTAATCTCGACGTATTGGCCCTTCTGGACCTGATACATGGCAAAGCCGACGCCGATGGCATCCCCCCGCTCATCGAAACGGAGGATTCCCAGCGGGGTGCCGACAAATTCGGTACGCAGCGCATTGGTGACGCTGTCGAAATCGGTGGCATTGCTTTTTTCGATGGCATTGAGCAGCGCCACGGCCGCGGCATAGGCATTCAGGAAAAACGCTCCCGGATCCTCGCCGTACTTTTTCCGATGTCGCTCGATGGCTTCAACGGCCATGGGGTTCTGGGTGGTGTCCACCGGCCCGGTGGCATAGACGCCTTCGGCATATTCCTTGGCGACCTTGATGAAGGTGTCATCTTTGACGCCGTCGTCGGAAATGAAAAGGGTATCCATCCCCTTCTTCCGCATGGCGGTCACGATCTTGGAGGCCTCCGGATGGTAGCCTCCGAAAATGACCCCGTCGGCGCCGGAATTCTTTATTTTTTGCACCACTGCCGAATAGTCGACCGCGCCGGGCGTGATGCCCTCATACAGCACGACTTCCCCTCTGGCATCCTGCTCCAGGAAACTTTTGGCAAATTCCGCAAGCCCCTTTCCATAGTCGCCCTTGTCGTGCAACACGGCGATTTTTTTCAGGTTCAGCTTGGCGAGGGCAAAGTCCACTTCCAGGCGCGCCTGGGCGTCGTCGGATGCAATCGTTCGGAAGAAATTGGGATAATCCCCACTCTGGGTCAGCCCCGGATTTGTGGCCGAGGGCGACATTACAGGAATTTTAGACTCCTTATAGATTCCCAACGCCGCTTTGGTGGCGCCGCTGCAAATGTGGCCAAGGACCACATCGACCTCGTCGGCGACCAGTTTGGTTGCGGTATTGGTGGCAATCTCCGGCTTGCACACATCGTCTTCGACAACCAGCTCGATTTTTCGACCTGCAATTCCACCGGAGGCATTGCGCTGCTCAACGACCAGTTCCGCTGCCTTAACGGTGGGGATCCCATATGATGCCAGGTCGCCACTGTGGGGTCCGGCCACGCCCATGCGGATCGGCTCCGTCGCTTTTGCCGGGGCCTCTTTGGCGGTTTCAGCAGGTTTTTCAGCCTCCCCGCAGGATATCAATACGCTTCCCGCCAACACCATAGCCAGTACGAGAATCCACGCTGTAAAATGCTTTTTCCGAGAATGATGAATCTGCATAGCCTGTCCCTCCCCTATTTGGCGTAAGTTAAATTATGATTTCGTATTTGAAAAAGTAAGTCTATATAACTAAGTTGATCTTGTCGAGTCAAGATTTAAAAATATCTTGCCGTTCAGATAATATACTTATAATAAAGGATAAAACGGGGCTTTAGATTATTTCTCGGATGACAGTCAGGTCATCCGAATGGATATCGGGACGGTTTGGACAAAAAAAGGAGCGATTTGCTGTTTTGAAAATCATCGGTCTGGTCGTCAAAGATGATGCCGAGGCAAGAGCCACCGCGGATACGCTGTCGGAATGGTTTGGATCCAGGGGAATCTCGGTGTTGCGAAAAGAAAGTATTCCTCCAGTTGGTCACCCACCGGCAGGTGATCTTATCGCGGTCCCGCCGGAAACCGACTGTGTCGTTGTCCTCGGCGGTGACGGGACCCTGTTGAGCGCCGCCCGCTGGATCGGCGATCAGGAGATCCCGATCCTCGGAATAAAGTTTGGAGAGGTCGGATTTCTTTCAGCCACCACGGGGGATCAGGTCGTCACCGCAGCGGAGGCTTTGCTTGGTCGACCCCTCAAGACCGAACCACGGATGCGTCTCGAAGTGAAGGTCATTCAAAACAGCGAGGAAATTTTACGGGAAACGGTACTCAACGATGTGGTCATCAACAAAGGGGCGCTGGCCCGGCTTGCTCACATCGTCACCTCCGTTGATGATCATTATTTGACCACGTACAGCGCAGACGGATTGATTATCGCGACACCCACCGGCTCGACCGCCTATTCCCTGGCCGCCGGCGGTCCGGTTATCCACCCGGCCGTGGCGGGCATCATCCTGACGCCCATATGCCCCTTTACCCTGACGAACCGGCCGTTGATTGTTCCGGATTCGGTCTGTATTGAATTGAGGCTTGACCAACGATATGAAGATACCATACTGACCATGGACGGCCAGTCCGGATTCACCATCACCGAGCAGACCACCATCCGGGTCTGCAAAAGCGATCATCCACTGCAGATGATCACGCTGCCGGGTCAGCAGTATTATGATGTGCTGAAGGCCAAGCTTTCGTGGTCGGGGGGCCGAATTTAGAAGCGGGTTTATCACGTCATCCCAGGCACGACGGCGGCGTTGCAGGCATGGGCACAGGGCCCCTGCGGCAACAACTCACGTACTTGCGTGTACGCTCCGCCTTTTCCTCAGCCTGCGCCTTGCCCTCGCACCCGAGCTAACGCGCTAAACATGCTTCTTGCTGGACTATCTGAAGAATAAACTGCTTTGTTCAGCGCCTCCGGTCCCCAAACACCTGCCGCAGATCCCCAGCCGCCTGCGGGGCGGCCTTGTCTGACAACCCGACCCTCGCTCTTCAACCTGGTTTGGGGCCTGCGCTTTACCCGCCTACGGCAGGCTTGCTCCCGCAACCGCCCCCGCATTTCTTCCGACACCGTCAGCCGTGACCCGTGTGTGAAGAGGAGATGGAACCATCTGCCGGCAGCGTGCAAGGGCTCGGCAGCCGGATTCGGGCGATCACGGCAGGGCTGCGCAGTTGACTTTTCCCTGTCCGTACACTATAAATTTAAAAAAGGGTAACAAAATTAGGCAACTATGAACAGAACCGGCCGTGTCGGGGACATGGAAGCGGCCAGGTGCCGCAGATGAAGATTTTTCAGAAAAAGAACGTCAAAGTTCATGCCGCGCTCATCTCCGGTGCGATCATGTTACTCGGCGCTCTGGCATACCAGATCGGGATCCCCTTCTTGGACCTGGTGGAGTTGAAGACCATCGATCTGCGGTTTCAGACACGGGGACAAATCGCCCCGGGACCAGAGGTCGTTTTGGCGGTTATCGACGAGAAAAGTGTTGCCCGGGAGGGGAAGTGGGTCTGGCCGCGAACCAAGATCGCCGACCTGATCCGGAAACTGTCCGATGCCGGTGCCGGTGTGATTGCCTTTGATATCGGTTTTCTCGAACCAGACGATCAGCGGGTCATCCGCACCATTGACAAGATTGCGGAAGAAGCAAAGCGGCGCCGGATTCCGGATAACGAAATCTATGCCTACCTGGCCGATCTCAAAGAAATGTCCGACAACGACCGCCTGCTGGCCCAGGCTATTGTTAAGTCCAGGGCCCGGGTTGTTCTCGGATACTTCTTCCAGATGGACCCAAAGATCCTGGAGCACATGACCGAAGAAGAAGTCCTTCGCCACCAGGAAAACATCCGGGGTTCGGCCTACCAGATGGTCCGGTGGACATCTCCGGAGGCCCAGGGGACACCGTTGATTACCGCCGTTGCTCCCCAGTCGAATATCCCCGTGATATCCGAATCCACCGAGAAAAGCGGGTTCTTTAATATGTACCCGGATCCGGATGGTGTTGTCCGGTGGATGCCGGCGGTATTGAAGTTCAACGAGGGGTTGTATGCCCCCCTGTCCCTGCTTGCGGTCAGTGCCTATTTGGACGCCCCCGTTGAACTGGACATCACCGATCTTGGTGTGGACAGCATCCGTGTCGGATCGTTTCGGATACCGACTGATGAGTTTGGCAGAATCCTGATCAACTACAGGGGAGGAAAACAGACCTTTCCGCATATTCCCGTCACCGATATCCTGAACAGCGCCGTCCCGGACGATCCGATGCGGGACAAGATCGTCATCGTCGGCGCCACCGCTGTGGGGATTTACGATCTCCGCGTGACGCCCTTTGGATCTGTTTTCCCGGGGCTGGAAATCCATGCGAATATCATCGACAGTCTTTTGCGGGGGGACTACCTGTACCTGCCGGCATGGGGGGTGATTTTCGACATCATGGTGATTCTGGTTTTCGGCTCCTTCCTGGGATTTGTATTGGCCAGGGTCGGGGTGATCTCCGGAGCCATTACCGGGTTAGTGCTTTTTGTCGGTTACATCGTTCTCTGCCAGCTGCTGTTCTCCATCAACGGTTGGGTGATGAATCTGGTCTATCCCCTGTCGGTCATTCTGGCGGTCTACATCGCCGTTACCGGATATCGTTATTTGGTCGAAACCCGGCAGAAAAAATTTGTCAAAGACGCTTTTTCCACGTACCTGGCGCCGTCCGTCGTCAGGGACCTGATTGAATCCCCGGAGCGTCTGGTGCTTGGCGGCGAGGAACGGGTCATCACCGCTTTTTTCTCCGATGTCGAGGGATTCACCAGCATTTCCGAAAGACTGACCCCACGGGAACTCGTTGAGCTGTTGAATGAATTTCTAACGGAAATGACCGAGATCATTCTCACCCACGAGGGAACCGTCGACAAGTTCGAGGGGGATGCCATCATCGCGTTTTTCGGAGCCCCCAATGAACTGGAAAGCCAGGAGGAAGTTGCCTGCATGGCCTGTATCGAGATGCAAAAGCGCCTGGCCCAGCTTCGCGATAAATGGCGGAAAAAGGGCATGCCGGAGCTTATGATGCGTATCGGTCTGAGCACCGGCCCGGCAGTTGTCGGAAATATGGGTTCAAAGAGCCGGATGGACTACACCATGATGGGAGATACCGTCAACACCGCTGCCCGGCTCGAAGGTGTCAATAAGGTGTATGGCACGTACACCATGATTTCCGATTCCACCTTCCGCGATGCCGGCGAATGGATCCGTACGCGGGAACTGGATGCCATCAAGGTGGTGGGAAAAGCGGAGCCGGTCAAAATCTATGAATTGCTCGGTTATCCGGCCGACCTCGATGACCGGATGATCCAGGTCGCCGAACACTACAGCCGTGGGCTTCAGGCCTATCGCGCGCGTCAATGGATATCGGCTAGCGAATTTTTCAGTTCGGCCCTGAAGGTTCGGCCCGGGGACAGCCCGAGCCAGACCATGCTGGATCGATGTGCGGCATACCAGGCCGCTCCCCCGCCGTCGGACTGGGACGGATCGTTTTCCATGACATCCAAGTAGCCCGACCGGGGCCGTGTCGTTTCACCCGACAGGATGACCACGCCCGCCCTTACGTCATCGGTGCCCATGGCCATCCGGCCTCTTTTGTCCTGCCCCTACGTTTTGGGACGAGACCGATTCGGTTGCTCTCGTCGTGCCGACAGCGCCACGGGGGAAGCCCCATGCGCATTACGTTTCCTTTCCGGCAAGGGCAAACGGGTGTCCCTGCGGCTCCGGGCCTGGATCGTTTGAAAGGGGTTGCGCCCGTGGCTGAAAAATGAATAAAATACTATAATGATCAAGGTCGTGGGATGACAGGGGTGACAGGAACCCCTATTCTGAACCTGCCGTTCCGGAGGTATCATGGTGCTTAAGACTCTGATTGCTGGTGTGATTCTGATATGCCTGCCGTTCATCATGGGGTGCGGCCCCAAAGTGATGGCCCCGGCACGGCTCAATTCACCGGAGCACCACGTCAGCAACGGGTACACACTCATGAAAACCGGCAAACTTCAAGGCGCCTTTGCCGAATTCAAATGGGCCGCGGGATTGGACCCGACCTATGCCCCGGCCTATGTCGGCATGGGCCTTGTATATGCACTCCAGGGTGAGTTCGACAAAGGCCTGAGTGCCCTGGCGCCGGCAACCCAATATGCCCGTACCGATGTCCAACGGATTGATGTCCATGTGGGATACATGAGATTTTATCTCACCGGGCAGGACCGTGTCGATCCCGACTGGCTCGGAGTTGTCCGCCAAAATTACCAAAAAGCAGTGGCCATCGACCGGGAATCTCCCCGGCCCTATTTCTACATGGGGCTGGCCTACAAAGCCGCCCTGGAATTTCCAGCCGCGTTGGCAGAATTCTCACGCGTCATCGAACTTGATGCGGGCTATCGGGACGATGCAGAACTGGAGTATCAGAATCTCAAACGCATCGAAGCGGCCCAGCCCTAGACCGAGGTGGGGAAGAAACTCGCGATTCAGGGATCTCTCATCCGGGCCACTCGTGGCGAGAAACTGGCCACGATGTTTGTCGGAGCGTCTTCCCCCTTCCCAGGTCATAGAAACGATCTTTCCTACGTCAATGCCGTGATGGTCGTTACCGAACAGGGGATAATGGGCAGCGCAACTACCGACACCAATGGTTTTGAACCGGGGGCGCCGGTTTCCGGAGTGGACGCGCTGTCCGGTGTCCACGCTCTCAGGAACGTCCTTGCCCATGGCTGACCCGATTCCCCTGTAAACCGTAAACCGGCCGGTTTTTTGCCGGTTGCCCTGACCCACGCTATCCTGAGACCCGGAACCAACCGGAAAACGGTTATTCAGTCGGCCATCGGTATGTTTCCCGTCGGGGGGGCATGGCCACGGCATTTACATGCGGCAGCATGGAGGAACTCCCATGAAGATCGGACTCGCGCTCGGCGGCGGGGGCGTTCGGGGACTTGCCCATGTGGCGGTTCTCGAAGCCCTTGATGAACTCGATCTGCGCCCGTACATGATTGCGGGAACCAGTATCGGCGCGATTGTCGGAGCGCTTTACGCATCCGGCATTCCCGCAAAAGCCCTCAGGGCGGAGATCGAAAAACACATTATTCTGGAAAACGACGATTGGCGGGCGATTATCGAAAAGCGCGAGCACCTCTGGAAATGGGTCGAAGGCTTCGCTTTGGATTTCGTCCAGGGTGGACTCATCAGCGTGCAGGGATTTCTCGAAGGGGTGCTCCGGGAGGTCAAGGCAAGCCGCTTCGAAGATCTCCATATTCCCCTGCTGGTGGTCGCTGCGGACTACTGGAAAGCCGAAGAGGTTATCTTCGAAACAGGGGAATTGCTTCCGGCAATCATGGCCAGCATGGCGGTACCGGGAGTATTTGCGCCCGTATCGTTCAGTGGGCGGACTCTCGTGGATGGCGGCGTGGTCAACCTGGTTCCATACGATCTTCTTCTTGAGCGCACGGATTTCACGATCGCGGTGGACGTGAGTCGGTTGCGGGGCCCGGGACCGGGTCAGAGAGAGATCCCCAATGCCCTGGAATGCGTCTTCGGCACGTTCAACATTATGCAGAAGGCGGCCCTTGACGAGCGGATGGAACGTCGGACACCGGATCTGTTTGTCCACCCCGAAATACATGATGTCCGCATGCTCGAGTTTGGCAAGATCGAGGAAGTATTTCACCAGGCGATTCCCGCCATCGAGGGGATGAAGCAGGAGCTGCAAAAGCGGCTCATTGACTGAACGCAATTACGTTCACCCGATTGTTTCACAACAACGTCGCTTCTGGCGGAGACATGCATCATGGTGGCACTCTCCAAGTATCCGGTCAAACACCGGTGGAATCGCTGCGGTCTGGTAGGTGTTCTGTTGGTAGTGTGTGTCTTCGGGATGGTCGCAACAGCCCGTGGGGAGCAGGTGACCATGGCGATCGACAATTATCCCCCCTATCATATTATCCCGGAGGACGGCGGGGAACCCTATGGTGAAACAATTTCCATCGTGAAGGCGGTGGTAGGCCGCGTCAATCGGCATGGCGGATTTGATTTTACGCTAAGCTATACGCCCGACACGCCGTTCAAACGATGTCTCCAAATGATGAAAAAGGGCGAAGCGGACATCATGGGAGGGTTGTTTAACAAGGCTGACCGGGAAGCCTACATGGAGATGCTTGAATACAAGGGACGGTCCAACAAGATATTCGTTCTGCCGAAAACCAGCCGCATAACGATTACGAGCCATGAGGATCTGCAGGGCCTGAAGATTGGGACCCAATTGGGCTTTTTGTATTTTGACACGTTCGACACGGATCCGACATTGCACAAAGCGCCGGTGGTCAGAATAAAACAAAATATGCATAAATTACTGAAGGGACGGATCGACACGTTCGTTCTAAGCGAGATCCAGTTCAATAGCCTCAATGAAGCGTATCCAGCACTGACGGCACAGCTCAAAGTGGCGGAATACGTGTACGATCAGGCCAACCCGGTGTGCATCGGGATTTCACGGCAGTCGTTTCTAATGGCCCCGGTTTATCTCGATATCTTCCGGAAAGTTGTCACGGACATGCGCACGAGCGGGGAATTTGTGCGGATACTCGAAGCGTTTTATGGAGCTTACCATTCAAAGAAGCCATAACCCGACGCATCTGCGACACCGACCTGCCCGGCCGGACAGGGCACAAATTCTTTTCGCTCGGAGTGCCTCGCCCGTGAAAACTTCGGTTTGGTGCAATGTTCGGGCTAGTCTTGCAGCAGTGTTTCGATCTTTTCTTTTAGAAATTTCTCGGATCGCTGCCCCACCACTTTTTCGATCTTTTCTCCATCCCTGATGAAAAAGAGCATGGGCACGGCATAGATGTCGTAGTCTTCGATGGCATCTTCACTGACCCAATAGACCGGGAACGTCACTTTCAAGCGGTCCACTATCGGCTGCATGGCTTTCGGGCCGCTGTCATCGAGGCTGATGCCGACCACCCGCAAGCCGCGATCCCTGTATTTTTTATATAGGCGGTCCAGTACGGGCAGCTCCTTGCGACAGGGTTTACACCATGCGGCCATGGCGACAATCAGGCATCTGCAGCTTTTGTCTTTCATGAGGGCTGCGAACTGATCTTCGGACAGCCGCCCCACTTTGTTCTCGGGCCCCGCATGGGCGATTGCCGAGACGCAAAAGATCAGGGTGGTTATCAGACATACCGTGGCACGTGTGATGTTCATGGCAACACTTTCTGTACACGATGGGTACGATCCGTCGGCCCCGGAATGTGGCGCCCTTCAGGATGTTTTAGTTTTAAAAAGATACGCCAGAGAGTTCAGGTTGCAGTTCGCCTCCATGCAAAGCAGCTGAGACAGGGAGTGCAGCATCACGATGGCGTTCTTGTCCGCATCCTCTGAACTGATGCTCTTGATCCGTGCATACAGGCCCTCGTTGACCTGTTTGACCAGCTCGTAGTGGCGTTCCAGCGTCTTCATCGCATCCATGAAGGAATTCGAGCCATCGCTGCTGAAGTGGTCCCGCAGCAGAAACATGGAGACCGCGCGGAATGTCGTCTCCTCGCCGGTTGAAAAGGGTAGATGAAACCGTGCCATGGGCTTAAAGACGTCCAGCACCGGACACCCGCTGGTGGCCATGATGATTCCGAAGATGGATGAAATGGCCTCCATCAGGTTGGTTTTTTTCATGTATATGCGCTCCGGTGTGCGGCAGCGCACCTTGCATTCTTCGGTAGAGAGTCTGTCTTTGAATTCTTCAGCGATTTCAGAGATGTTGACGGCAATCGGGCAGTATGTGTGCGCCGTCACGTCCATCGGGCAGCACTCGCACTGCTCGTAGGTCAGGACCGTCCATTTCGGGGTTGACGAAATGTCGAAGGGTATGAGCGTAAAGGTGTGCGGATCGAGACGGATTGTAAACTGTGTTTCAAAACCACGCTACACCGCAGATCGTAGATGATCAGGTAGGTCGACACACTCATCGTTCACGTTCTTTGCAACGTTTGGTCTTTGTCCATGGAGTTAGCGCCCCATGAAACACAGAACAGTCGCCCAAAATAGGATTCCCCGTCCCGCGGTAACCGTCGGGGCAGGGAGCCTTGGATTCACCCGGATGTCATTCACAGACATCTATATTCTGCCATATTTGTTCCTTGGATAAAAGCTTAAAGTGATTTGACGTATGATATGGTCTATCTGGCCGCTGCCATACGTATGTCCCCGTCGGTTTCGGAGAAGGTTCGATGCCCGGATCTGGCCGCTGCGGGATGACCCTTTCCGTGTCACACGAAACAGGATTTTGGCAACCCCAATAACTTTCTGATACCATTTCTGTTCTTGCCGATCCCGGGCGGGGTTGATATAGGTGCGGGACGAATTTTCCAGGAGACCACGGCAGCCACCCGAACGGGCGTTGAGATGGAGGGTCCCAGCCCCTTGCGTATCCACGAAAAATACAAACTGGAGCTGATCCCCATCGGCATTGGTGGGAAACAGCTGGAGTTTTACGGCGTCGGCGACTGGGGACGGTTTGTCCGTCGGCTCGAGCGGAACGGACTGGGTGATCTCTCTGATTTTCCGTTCTGGATAAAATTCTGGGAAGCCTCTTTTGTCTTGACCGACTATCTGCTCAGCCAGGACCTGGATACCCAATCGACGATACTTGAAATCGGGGCGGGCATGGGCGTCACCGGGCTGTTTCTGGGGGCTTTCGGATACCCTGTAACGATTACCGATTACGACGATGATGTCCTGGCGCTGTTGCAGGAGAATGTCGCCCGGAACCGATTGGACAGGGTATCCGTTCGTAAGCTCGACTGGCTGCGTCCAGATCTCGAAACGACCTATGACATCATCTGCGGATCCGAAGTCGTTTACAAAGAGATTTTCTTCGACCCCCTGACCGACCTGTTCCAAACCTGCCTTCGGCCGGCCGGCCGGATTGTCCTCGCGCACAACGATCAGCATCGATGTGTTACCCGGTACATCGAAACGCTGCCGCCGAAGTACGATATCGATACCCGGATGAAAACGCTCCGGGGCGAATCCGAAACCCACCGGATCCGACTCCATGAAATACGGTCCCGGGCGGCATAAACCCTCTCCTATTTATAGCTTATAGCGATTTTCAGAATTGCGTTCCGACTTCTTATACGATCAACGGTTCACCGAAAAGGCGCAGAGGTGATGTTCCTTTTTGCATTTCGCTGCCCTTCGAGAGCCTCCCTTCGACTGAGCTCCCTTCGGCTCTGCTCCCTTCGACAGGCACAGGGCAGGCAGGACAGGTAGGCAAACGGGATGCAGGATCCAGGATACAAGCTACAGGGGTTAGGAGATTTGGAGAGCTGGATTCTGGATTCTCGATACTGGATGCTTGAAGTCAGAGGCTTGCTCGCCTTTGGCGGGTCGGAGGTCGGATGGCAGAGGACAGAAGGCAGAGGACAGCTAAGGCATGAGGACACACGGGCTAGCGGGCTAACGGGCTAACGGGCCCACGGGCAAACGGGCTAACCCTTCGGCAGGCTCAGGACAGGTGGGCCCACCCTTCAACTCGCTCTGCTCGCTCCCTTCGACTCTGATGTCACATACACCCGGGACCCGGCACCCGTTGTGCCATAACGGGGTTTCGTTTACCTATCTCGTGGTTCCAGCAACGTTAAAGGTGTTTCAGGTATTCGAGCAACAGCCTGCCGGCATTGCGGGCACCGACGATGTTCCGGGCGCAGGGCCCGAGGCGAAGCTCCGCCAGCGGCCCGGATACAAACAGGGCGTCTCCCCATTGAAGGTGGTCGTTCACCACCGGGTATCCCCCAGCGGTCGTCTGGAGTGAAAATTCTCGCGACGTCTGGTCAATCAGTGCCCCGGCGGGCCTGCCCGGATCAAATCCGGTGGCGAGGATCACCTGCTCGGCTTCGATGTCACCGGCATCCAGAAGCAGACGAAGGGTTCCGTTTGATGGTCGGGCGTCCCGCACATCGGCTTGTCTGAAGAGGATTCGACCTGTCCGGATCGCCGCTGTGGCTTCCCCATGGATTTCCATCGGCAGGGTCCCCGGCATTCTCGCCGTACCGATCAGTTCCCGCCGGCGTTGGAGGCTTGCCGAGAGGAAACCACTCATGCATTTAGGGCCGATCCAGCACGGGTCGAAATCGAAATTGCTTTTCCGGAGACCATGGGGTGACAGCAGCATCACCGGTGCGGCCGCCGATCGCGTTCGGGCCAGCGCGGTCTGAACGGCGGTCAGACCGCCCCCGACCACCACTGTCCGATCCCCCCGGGACGCCTTTGCCCCTGGGAAATCGCTGTCAAACACATGATAGATGGTCGACCCGGCGTTTCTGGCGCGCCGGGCCCAATCCGGCCAGCAGGGGGCCTCGGTTTGCCCGACACACAGCAGCACCCGCTTGGACCGGATGCGACCGGTTTCGGTTTCGACGCCGACGCCACCGCCAAACCGTGTCAGGGCTCTTGCCTTCCCTTTTATCCGCATCCGGGCGAGCCCGCGAGCCCGGATCACCGACTCGCAATGACGCTCGAACAGATCCCTGGACGGCCGGTTATAAAGGGGGATGAAGTGGTTCCCATCGAGATCGGGATTGGATTTGGCGAACCTGTAGAGGGACAGGATGTGGATATCGATATTATGGGTGGCCGGCGAGCGGAGATACCGCATATCGCAATTGCGGGCGTAGCGGTGCCACAGTTCCAATGGGCGATCGTGGGGGTCCAGCACGCGGACGTCATCCCGGCTCAGGCCGGTCTCAGTGGTGAGAAGATTCGACAGATAGGTGCCGTGGATACCGCCGCCGATGATCAGCCATTCGACCATCACCCCACCATCAGAACGGTTCGTCCGATAATTTCATGAACTGCTCCGGGGCGGTCACGTATGGGATCACTTCCACGGTGATGTGGTCCAGGGGCTGGATCCGGTTCAGCAAGGACTTGTAATAATCGGGCGGTTTAGGGCGCTTGGTCACGATGGAGACGATCGCCCCGAGATGGGATGAACTCACCTGCCAGAGATGGAGGTCCACCACGCGGGAGTCGTCCTCCGATTCGATTTCGGAGCGCACCGCGTCCATGATCGCGGTTGCGGCGGTCTTGTCCAGCAGAATGTGCCCGGTGTCCCGAATCAGCATGTAAGCCCAACGCAAAATAATCACGCCGCCCACGACGCCCATCAGCGGGTCCATCCATATCCATCCGAGCGCTTTCCCGGTCAACAGCGCCACAATCGCCAGCACCGAGGTGAGTGCATCGGCCAGAACGTGAAGGTATGCCGCCCGCAAATTGTGATCCTGGTGATGCCGGTGTTCCTCTGACCCGTGTCCGTGGCTGTGATCGTGACGCTCCCGAAGGAGCCAGGCGCTGACAAGGTTCACCCCGAGGCCGATGACCGCCACAAATATGGCCTCGTTGAACTGGATAGGTTTGGGCGTAAGCAGGCGCACCACGGCTTCCGCCCCCATCAAAACGGCAATGATGGCCAGAACGATGGCACTGGCAAATCCACCCAGAACGCCCACTTTACCGGTGCCGAAGGTGTAGGCCGGATCGTCTGCGTGGCGCCGGGCGTAAGTATAGGCGAAGGCCGTGATCCCCAATGCAGCGGTATGGGTTGCCATGTGCCAGCCGTCCGCCAGAAGCGCCATGGAACCGAACATCAAGCCCGAGGCGATTTCGATGACCATCATCACCGCGGTGAGAGCGATCACCAGCCAGGTGTTCCGCTCACTGCTACCTCTGTCCACCGTAAATCGATGGGAATGCCGCCAGGGATCCGTGGAGACATCTTTTGCACGCTTTGCCATGGGGTCATGGTAATGCATCCCCGTGAAATTTCAAATCCCGTTTCGGGGGAGTCCGGATATGGACATCTTCGGTATCGGGATCAGAATCGGTATCGGAATCGAGACAGAGTGGCCAACTTCGAAGTCGATACCGATACCGATGACTCCGCTGTTACAGCAAATCGTAATTACTGTAGTAGGACCTGTATTCTTCCCGAACTAATGGAAAGGGGCGGTAGATTTCGAGGAAAAATTTGAAGGAGGCCATTTTCAGATAGGAGTAAACCGGCGTGGCAAGCAGACTGGCCGTGAGAACGCGAACCCAGAAGATGTCCATCAAGATAATGACCACTGCCGGGAGAATGATGACGAACAGGGCCTCGATCATAAGCCGTGCCATGAAGAACAGCCAGGAGGCCCACCGTATCCGGTGATCCCAAAACAGGCGAAGGAACAGCTTGAATTTATCAGTGAACCCGCCCCTTGAGATCACCGCCAGCTTCGATGAGTACGAAAAACCGGCCAGGGTCATGGGCAAAAAGAGGAACATCAAAACGAGCAGCGCCAGAAGGCAAATCGCTGAAGGGTGGGCCTGCCAGACGCTGTGGAGGATGACGTAGTGGATCGTGGTCCAGGCGCCGGTCACGCCCACGATAATGACGACCGCCATTCCGTCCCAGAGCACCTGCTCCCATCGGATGGCCAACAAGGATCCGAACAGGCCAAATGTGCCCCGCTCCTGCCGGTGCATCCGGCGCATATCGCTCGACGGCCACATTGAGATGAGCTGCTTCAATAAAAAAAGACCGCCGATAACCAGAAATGTCCGATAGTCGGACAGGAAGCCGACCAGCACACCGGGCATCACCTCGAACACGTATTGGGCGGACTGAAAGCTGATCTCCTTGAGTGATTCCTGATTCAGGGAGGACCGGTCCACGTGCACGACCTTTTTGAGAAACCGGTCCAGTAGGATCAGGGCGAAAATCAGCAGAAAAAAGGATTTGTAGCGGAACAGCTCCTTGCCGGACTGCACGATCAGTATGCGAAGCAGTTTTTTCATCCGTTATCGACCACCGGCGGATTCAACCCCCGGCGGACCCGTCGGTAAAAAAGGGCCATCCGCCAGGCGGCCAGAAGCGCCAGCAGGGCGCCGGCAAGGGCAAGCCCGATGAACCCAGTGGATTCGCCGAGGCCGATGCCCCGCAACCCGAGAATGCCTGCAGCTCCGCCAAGAACGACCCCGAGAAGGTATCCGCACAGCCGCAGCTCCCAGACGGGAGGCGTATCCGGCAGCTGTCCATGGGTGTGAACATACCCGATCTGCTCCGGCACGCGCAGCACATGGTGAAACAGCACATGACAGGCAATCCACGACAGCACGATGGCGCCTGTCACATCCGTCAACCAGTGGCTCAGGGCCATGCACCGGCCGATTCCGACGGCAGACGCGTAGACCAGGGCGGCCACCCCCCAGCACCAGCCGAACACACGTTGCCCTATGGAATGCCCCGGGGTCCCCGCAAATACATATGCCAGGGTGAACAGAATCATCGCTTCGGCGGTGTGGCCGCTGGGAAAGGCGCCCCGATAGATCCCCTCGGTCACGAAATGGGGTCCGAATGTGAACCATTCGGTAAACGGGAGGCCTTCGGTGATGACGGGTTCCGGCCGTGCCCGTCCCATGATCCATTTCAGACTGTGAACAACGTAGATGCCGCCAACAACGGCACAGGTCAGGATAAACCCCAGGTGCGGCCGCCACCGGATCAGCTTTTCACGTTGGGTCTTCCAGGTCAGGTAATAAACGCCGGTCACCGTGATCAAAAAAAGGATGACCGGATCCATCCCGCCAAAGGATTCCCCCTCGAATACGGTCTGCCCCATCACCTTTACCAAAAACGGCCATCGATGCTCGCCGAGGAAAACCGTCCAGGAATAGTCCACCCGGGTGCTCAGGACCATGGTGATGACAGCGCCCGCCAAAATAATCAGCAGACCCCGGCGTGTCCGTTGCTCCTGCATCGTTCCGCCATTTCTTCAGGGGTTCGAAAATCGGGTTACGGTAGCATAGAAACCCTCCCTTCACAACGCGTTCCCATCGGGCGGATCCGCGATACCCGCTGCCCTGCCCCGCCGGGGGCACCGAAAATGGATATCGCAAAAAAAAGCTTGACAGAAATCGATGGTTATATATAGTTCACGATATGAACAATAATTTTGGCAACCCAACGGACCAGATTACGGATTATCAGCTGGATCATTTCCAGGAACTGGTGGCCAAGCTGTATCAGTGCTGCCAGGAACGGATGCAGTATCAAAGCGACAGGTTCAATCTGCCGGATGCCGAACTGCGGTGCCTGTTGCTCTTCGGCGAAGAGCGCTACCTGACGTCCAAGGGCATCGCCCACAAGATGAACGTGGTCAAGAGCCGGGTTACCCGGATCATCGAGGGGATGCTTCAAAAGGGGCTGATTCAGCGCATTAAAGACCCGGAGGACTCCCGTGTCAACCTGCTCAGCTTGACATCGGCCGGGTCCAAGAAGCTGGACGACATCAATCATTTTCTACGAGATGTGCATTCCGAGGTGCTGACACAAATTACCCCGGAGCAGCGGCGCCACATGATGGCCTCCCTGGAGATGCTCAAATCAGCGATGCAGTCGGTAAAGGATATGATGGTGTAACCCTGTCGGCAAACCGGCGATGAACGGGGGACAGCTGATGCCAAATGGGATTTTTTGCGAGATAATGTTCATGGTATAAACCAAATCGTGTAATTTTCAAGTTAACCATCAGTAATTTATATCTAATTAAACTTAACAGCATCAACTTAAAGGAGGCGGCCAAATGGATATGCAAAATATTGAAACCCAGCTTGCCGAGCTCAAGGCGCAGATCGAGCGGGTCGACAAAAAGACCACCGAAAATAGAGTTTCGATGATTGTCTTCAGCGGCGATCTGGACAAGGCGCTGGCGTCTTTTGTCATCGCCACCGGCGCGGTGGCCATGGGAATGGACGTCGTCATGTTCTTCACGTTCTGGGGCACACCGGTGCTCCGGGACAAGGACAAGAACGTCGGCGGCAAGGATGCCATGGGAAAAATGTTCGGGGCCATGCTGCCGAAGGGCACCACCCAGACCAAACTGTCCAAAATGAACATGGGCGGGATGGGCACCGCCATGATGAAGCGGCTCATGACCCAGAAAAATGTGGCCTCCCTGGAGCAGATGATGGAGATGGCCGAACAGCTTGGTGTCAGGATCGTGATCTGTGAGATGTCCATGGACCTGATGGGCTTCAAACGGGAAGAGATGATCGATTACGAGCATCTCAGCTACGGCGGCGTCGCTACCTTTTTAGAGGAAGCCGGCAACAGCAGGGTGCAGCTGTTTATATAACCCGGAGTTTTCACGAAATAGTTACATGATCATTTTTTTTCAACATAGTTACACCACCAATTCAGGAGGAAACCATGAGTGACGATATTAAAGTAGCGGAGGTAATGGATCTCAAGGGGCTGCCGTGCCCGATGCCGGTGGTCAAGGTCAGCAAGGGTATCAAGGAAGTGGAGATCGGAGAGATTATCGAGGCCCAGACCTCGGACCCGGGTGCCCTTTCCGATTTTCCGGCCTGGGCCAGGACCAGCGGGAATGAAATCGTCAAAACCGACCAGGACGGGGATTTCACCCGGTTCTATATCAAACGGAACGCGTGACGCAGTGACAGGCCGTCCCGATAGAATCGGGGCGGCCTGTTTCATTGATATGCAATCAAGGGGGGAGCTTTGCAAACACTCTACTATATTATCCTGGTTCCCATGGTCTACCTGGCCGTCGGTGTCTTTATCCTGGCGACAACCATCCGGATCGTTACCATCCTGAAAGAACCGAAACATCCCACCACGCTGCAGATCTTCCCGGAGCGCCGGCCCACATGGCTCTGGGCGCTGCACGACACCTTTCTTTTCCCGACGATACGAAGACATAAACCGCTGCTCTGGGTGTTCGTGATGGGGTTTCACATTCTGCTGGTGCTGCTGCTGATCGGTCATCTGGAGCTGATTGCCGATTTTGCGATATTCCAGATCATTCCCCATGAAATCTTTCTCGGCAGCGGGTTCGTCGGCCTTCTTCTGTCCGTGTGTGTGCTCTACTTTCTGTTCCGGCGGTTTAGATCACCGGTCCGGGAGCTGTCCGTTCCGGAGGACTATTACCTGCTGATCCTTCTGTTTCTGATTGTCATATTCGGGAGCGAATTGGACTGGGCGCGTCGCTGGTACGAATACGGGGATATGACTCCGGAGGATTACCGGACCTACCTGTTCAGCCTCCTGGTGTTGAAGCCGGAGCTGCCCTACAACGTCACGTTTTCGGGGCATTCCTTCATGCTGGTCCTGCACGTGTTTTTCGCCAATCTGTTTTTAATGGTCTTTCCGTTCAGTCAGCTGATGCATTCCATCCTGACCTTGCCGATGAACAAGTTGAGAAGAGGGTAACCATGGACGACCAAACACGCGAGGAGCTGCTCGGGCTCTTCAAAAGCAAATTCACCCGGGCCATGCGGTATTACCTGGAAACCTGCACCCGTTGCGGTGTCTGCACCGAGGCCTGTCACGTGTATGCATCCACCGGGCAGCTGCACCACATTGCGGTCTACCGGCATGAAATCGTCCGGCGACTCTACAAACGCTACTTCAAGGCGCGGGGAAATTTTTGGCCGTCTCTGGGGGAATCCAAGGAACTGACCGACATGACCCTCGAGGAGCTCTACGGTGCCGCATACTCGTGCACGGGATGCCGCCGTTGCATGGTCTTCTGCCCCTTCGGGATCGACACCCAGATGCTCATGTCCATTGCCAAGCTGCTGTTGATCGGCGCCAGCGCCGAACCCGAAATCCTGTCCCTGCTGGCGGACACGTCCATCGAGAAGGGAAAATCGCTGGAGCTGTTCAAGGAAAGTTTTATGACCGGGATCCACAGGCTCGAGGAGGAGGTGGTCAAGGCCTGGCAGGTGGAAGCCGGTGAGACGGCCATCCCCATCGACGTGGAAGGGGCCGACCTGCTGTATGTGGCCCTGGCCGGCGCCCACTCCATCATACCGGCGGCGGCGGTGTTTAACGCGGCCGGTGAAAACTGGACCTTGAGTTTTTTCGAGGCGGTCAACTTCGGCGCCTTTGTGGGGGATCCGTCCCGAACCAAGCTGATTCTGGACCGGATTGTCAACGAGGCCAAACGGTTGAAGGTCAAAGAGGTGTGCATCTGTGAATGCGGCACGGCCTTTCGGGTCATGAAGCAGCTTTCCGGGAAGCAGCCGTTCGAAGTCTCCACCATTACCGATGTGCACGCCCGATATCTCCGGGAGGGGCGCATCCGCCTCGACAAGACCACATTCGAGGGGCGGGTCACCTACCACGATCCGTGTCAGATCGCCCGAAACGGCGGCGTGTTCGACGCTCCGAGATATATCCTGGGTCACCTGACCGACGATTTCAACGAAATGATCGACGACCCCCGTTACAACTGGTGCTGCGGCGGGGGCGGCGGTCTGGTGGCCATGGGTGAGGACACCCTTGCCTTCCGCATGCAGTCGGCACGGGTCAAAGCCGAGCAGGTCGAAAAGACCGGCGCGAAAATCCTGTCCACCGCCTGCGAAAACTGCCACACCCAGCTCTCTGATCTCAACGACCACTACAAGATGGGGGTGGATGTCCGGTTTCTGTCCTCCATGGTCGCCGATGCCCTGGTTCCGAACTGAGAATGCGTATCGCACATAACCCTACACTTTAACAAAGGAGGTCCCACGATGAGAAGACGGTTTACGACGCTTGCTGTCCTGATGGTGGCCCTGGCCCTATCCCTGCCGGCCTGGGCGACCAACGGCGACAACCTGATCGGAGTCGGCCCGGTGTCCCGGGCCATGGGCGGCGTGGGGGTGGCCGCCCCCCAGGATGCCATCAGCGCGGTGTTTTCCAACCCGGCGGCCATGTGTTTCGGGCCCTACTGCCCGGCTTCCGAGGTGAACTTTGCCGGCACGGCCTTCATGCCGAAGGTTAATGCATCGGTCACCAATCCGGCCGGTGCGTTTCAGGCCGACAGCAAGGACAATGTCTATCCCATCCCGGCCATCGGCCTGTCGGTTCCCATTACCGAGGACCCGACCAAATTCCGGTTCGGCCTGGCCGCCTACGGGGTGTCCGGACTCGGCGTCGATTACCGGGGAACCGCCCTCGATAACTCAAATTTTGCCGGCTCGGGGTTTCCGCTGATAGCCGGTGAGTATTCCAGTCTTCAGATCATGAAATTCGCTCCGGCCTTCGGCTGGCAGATCAACCAGAAATGGGCTGTGGGCCTGGCGGTGCACATCGATTATGCCACCCTGGATCTTCGTAGCGGATCTTCTCCCGGATACGCTTTCGGGTTCCAGCCGGGGGTCATCTGGCATCCGGTCGAGAATCTTTCCCTGGGACTCAGCTATATTTCCGCCCAGTCCGTCGACCACGAGAAGGTCTTCCCCGCGGCATTCGGGGGTGGCGATCTGACCCTGGAGTCTCCCCAGCAGGCCACCATTGGAGCGGCCTACACCTTTCTGAACGGCACGCTCCTCGTGGAGGCAGACGCCAAGTGGCTAAACTGGTCCAGCGCGAAAGGTTACAGCGACTTTGACTGGAAGGATCAGTGGGTGTTCAACATCGGAGGGCAATACCAGGTGATTGAAAAGCTCTTTCTGCGACTCGGGTACAATTACGGATCCAATCCGGTGGAAGAGCATAATGGCTGGGGAGCCGGCAGTGTAAACGTCCAGGGAACCACCTTTCCCGACTACTACTACGAGACGTTCCGGATCATCGGATTTCCGGCCATCGTGGAGCAGCATTTTACCGCCGGCATCGGCTACCAGTTCACGGAAACTTTCCGGCTCGATCTCGGATTCATGTATGCCCCGGAAAACACCATGACCGAGCAGGGGACGGATGTGTTCGGAAATCCGGTGACCATCGAATCGTCATTGAGTGAAATCGGTGTGGACTTCGGGGTGACGTTCCGGTTCTAACCCGGCAAGTGCCCCACAGGCCGATCTCATGAGCGTGTGACACGGGGGAAGGGCATTTGCCCTTCCCCCGATGTTTTCTCCAGGGCTTTTATCGTGATTGCCAGAATTGCGTTCCGATTCATTTTACGATCAACGTATCACCGCAAAGGCGCTGAGATCGCAAAGTATCAATATTATTTTGCTTTTCGCTGATAGGACGAAAAGCAAAATTGTTACTCATCCCAACAGATGGGCGTTTAATCCGTCTGTGAGATTCATTTCTTTCAGATCTTTCAGAATCCCCCTCTCAGGGATTCTGGGAAAAATACAGCTCCTTTGCGTCCTCTGCGTCCTCTGCGGCTCTGCGGTAATATCTGTCCCTAAACCAACCGGAACGGAATTCTGACATTCGATGTAGGGCAAAATGGCGGCCTGTCACTGCAGGGTGACGGCATCCAGAGTGCCGGATATCTTAAAAGGGATCGTCGACGGCCGCACGCCGCCGAGCTGCACCTTTCCAGCCAGAATGTATTCGACGGTATCCTCTTTTTCCATGGTCAGGACCCCCTTGAACACGTCGAGTATGGACGAATACAGGGTGATGGAAACGACCGCCGTGCCGTAGGCGGCAATTTTCGAGTTTTCGCCGCTGACCCCCGACGCAAACCGTCTCTCGTTGACCGTCAGATCGCACGTAATCCCTTCGATGGCCAGGGGCATGGGATTGCCGTTGATGACCCGGAGGTCCACCTGAAACGTGGATTCCAATCCGGAGATCTCTTTGAGCTGAATTCCCGCGAAATGCATCTTCGGGGGCTCGACCCGGCGGTTCACCCCGGCGCAACCGGAAATCAACCATATGACCGCCAGCAGGCCGGCTGCCCATGGGTTTCGCACATTCGGCGTCATCGTTCGGTCCTTTCGATCAGGGTTTGCGTGTAGGCGGTGATATCCGCGCTCAGGCGGCGGTTCCGGTTGCGGGTTCCCAAATGGGCCCACCAGAACATCTCGTTTGTCGCCCAGCCGAATTCGTCGCAATTCTCCTGAAGAGACTCCCGGGAGAGCTGGTACCACGCGGCGGCATCGGTGAATCCGCCTTTCGCCCGTTTTGAAAGGCCGACGATGTACGGGTATTGGCAACGCAGTTGGGGGCTGTCGATGCGTTCGAGAAGCTCGGTTCGGAAGATCATACCCAGCAGGTAGCGGCCGGCCAGATGATCCGGGTCCGAAGAGATATACCCGGTCACCCGGGCCATTTTCCGTTGCAGCCAGCTGCCCCGATAGTGCTGTTTGAACCCCTCGTCCAGGCTGTCGGGAGTTCGGCCGGAGCTGAGCCACGCGGACAGATAGATCAATCGCGCCTGTTCACGCTGCTTCCGGGGGTATACCGAAACATCGGCCAGCCGATCCAGAATTTTCTCGAAGAAGCCGTATCGATACAGGATCGCGGCCTGCTCGACCGGCAGCGGTGTCTTCTGCCGATCGTTGAGAAACGCTCCGGCGGTCTTCTCCCCCTTCCAGGCGTTCAGCAAGACCGCTGTCCTGGCGGCAAGGTCCAGATCCTGTCCGCCACCTTCCTCCAGAATGCTTTTCATCAGCGTAAATGATGCCGGAAACGCGCGCCGCTCCTCCAGCGCAAATGCCAGGCACCGGATTTCCGAAAGGCTGCTGCCGGCATTGCGCAGGTATGTCACCGCCGAGAGCAGGCGTTTTTCCGGAGCATCTTGCACCGCGAACGCGAAGTCATCCACATATCATCGACATCCCGCCATGCCGGTGCCTCGCCCGGCGGCCACAAAATCGGCGGCGACCTTGAAACGGCCCACGCGCCAGTTGAATCCGGCCGCCGCCGCCAGAACCTGCCGATTTTTCGGAAATCGCTGAGCCGTCTCATAATATGCGGCGACCCTGGATTTCGTAAACCCGCGCCATGACAAGTGCGATCTCCGGACCCCCGACCGGTTGGATGGGATCGATAACGGCCAGGGCGTTGTCGGGCTGTTTCATATCCAGATAGGTGTCGGCCAGAGCCACGCGTAACCGCAATTCGGCGGATCCGGAAAGGGTGCGCTGATCCAGTTTTTCCTTCAAAACGGTCGCCGCCTCTGATTTGCGGCCAAACCGGTACAGGACCCGACGTGTCTTCAAGGCAGGCGTCGCCTCACGGGGTGCCAGACCGTCCGCCTGTTTGTAATATGCCAGGGATTTTTCAGCCTCCTCGGGATCCGGCTGCTCGGCATAGAAATCGCCTGCCGCGATATGAAGGGCCGCCACGCGGTCGTATGCCGCCAGTGCCGCTTCTATGGGGGACACCGAACCGGTGACCCCGGCCAATTCGTAATAAGTCGAAAAGCGGAGAGGGTCTTCGCGGAGCCCGCTGGTGTAGAACGTTTCTGCCATGTCGCCGTACCAGATGTTCTGAAACAGCGACGCCATGAAGAAACGGTTGACCGGCCGATCGTCCATCCGGCGGGCGGCATCCTTAAGGCGTGCCAGCCGCTTCGGGATTGCGCCTGAAAGCTGCACCGCCTGCAGGGCCAGCCTGGCGGAAGAGTCGGGATCCGTGACGATCTTTGCCGCCAGGGCCGCGGTCTCTTCGTGTTTTCCGGTGTTTGCCAAGATTTGAGCCCGCAGGGTCATGGCCAATGGTGAATCCGACATCAGGCTGTCTTCAACGGCGGCGGCCCCGGCAAAATCCCGGAGTTCCAGAAGGAGTTGAAAACGTAGAAACATCGCACCGGTGTAGAGGATCCGGTACACCTGCCGTGTCAGGGAATTGTCGAGGATGCGCCCGTTTTGAGAGCCCTCCGGCAGCGCTGTCCGGTTCACAAGGGCTTCGAATGCTTCTTGCGGGATCGGTGCTTTCTCTGTTTCCGAAAGGGATTCCGGGGTGTGACCCCCAACCGACGCGGCGTCCTCCACAGCCGAGACGACGGCCCACAGAAATCGACGGCTGACAGCGTCCGCCAGGTCACGCGGACCCGAGTAGATGGCCTCGACCATTGCAGGAAACAGATCCGGGTAGGCGCCCAGCAGGGCGTCTGATAATATCTCCGCGGAGCGGGACTGGCCCAGCTCCCGGTGCAAGCGGGCGAGCAGATAGCGCTGCATCCTGTCGCTGCCCCCCTTCTGGGGAGACGATAAAAGCCGCGCATCTCTCATGATGTAGGCCGCGGTCAGGCGATCTGAGGGGCCTGCCGAGTAAAACGCGCTGCCCCGGATCAGATTCAGGGCATGGGCGGTATATCCCATCTGGTCGGCGAGAAGAGCCTCCTCCATGGTGAGGTCCGTTTCAGGAGCCAGCCACCGGGCCAGGGCCAACAGCCCCAACCCATGGGCCGCCAGCTGGTCCCGGGCGTCTGTCCGGTCCGGGAAAAGGGACATGTGCAGATAGCCGTATCCTCGGGCGGCCGCTTTTAGAATGACCCACTGGGGGCCGTGGGCCCGGCTTAAGGTTTCCAGGGTGCCGAGACCCTTCAGAATCGACCGGGGATCGATCCCCGGGACATCTCTTATGGCCCAAGCTGTTCCGGAAATGGCGTTCGCCGGGACCTGGGGCGGTGGTACCACGTCGGCGCCGGCGGCCATCATGGAAATCCAGGTGGCGCAGGCTGCCATCACACCGGGAAAGGTGATCGGCTGAGCGACCTGAATCTCCGCTGCAACCCGGTTGTCTATGATCAGCGGTATCGTCACGGCTGTTCCGTCGGACTGGAGCGCCCCTGGGCGAAACCGTCCCCGGGCCGCTCCGTCGATCATCATTGCCTCGAATTGGACCGCCAGAGACGCCAATACCTGTAACAGCCGTCGATCCGGGGGCAGCCGGTATTGCAGCTCCTGGACATCCATCATGTCCAACGGATGCACCGACAGCAGGGAGGGAAGCGTCTTGCCGACAGGAAGCAACCCGCTGAGTTCGGCCCGGTCCGGCTGAGGGATCGGAGAAATGCCGTCGGGGTAAATGAGCGGCATGTTTTCGACAACGGCGTAGAGCACGGCGAGAGCCAGAAAGAGCGCCAGGGCGGTCCGACGCAGCCATTTTTTCAGAATCCGTCCCGGCGGCGGGGTGATATCCACCGGCATTTCGACAACACGGGGTTTGAGATTTCCGTTGGCCAGTTTTTCCTGCTCACCGGGCCTCAGCGGCACAAACGCGGCGTTGGCCCCCATTTTTGTCAGGGCTTCGACCAGTTTTTCACCTTTTTCGGGCCGGATCCGTTTCGCCAAAACAACCGGCGTTCTGGCGATCCCGGCACGTATTTTCTCCGGCGGCGTGCGCTTCATCAGTTGCGACAAAAGGCCCACGACACGATGCTCTACCTCCGGTGAGGGGACCGAGCGGAGGATCACCTTACCGTCGACTTTTTTTATGGTCCGTCTCATATCTGGTACGGATTTCCTTTACGGAAGTAACAGCCTTATTACCGGGACACTATGCCATGCACCGGACAACCCACCCGATGATACCTGTCATCACCACCTCTGGTGGGCCTCCATCTGCCGGTACTCTGGCGTATTCTGCCGAGCACCAAGACCGAGAGCAAGACACCAAAACCACCGGCCGTCCAGTTGAGCCATATATCCCTTGGATCGAAGACCCGGTTGGGCAGCACATATTGTATCGCTTCGTCCAAAATCCCCATTCCAAAGCTATAGATCAGCGCGATTCGGCACCTGGATCGGCGGCCGGTTCCTGGTGCCGGCGCCCGATAGACCAGTGCGGCCAGGATGGTGTATTCGACCGCATGGAACTGCTCCAGCGGTGTCATTGTCGCGTAGTGCATCAGGATGCCGAATCCGACGCATATCAAAGCGACGAGAACCCCGACTGATCTGTTTTGCTTTCCGGCGACCTTGCAGATCCCGATGATCAGGGCAAGCAGACCCACGGGCAGAAGCAGGATCGCGGCCATCTGACAGAACACGGGAAATTTGCCGGAAAGGGCATTCCAGATCATCGGAAAAAGGGGCAGCCCGAGCAATATCGCCCCGGTGAACACGCCGACACGGATCCATCGTCGGGCATCCGGCGGCAGCCTCGAGCGTTTCGGCGGGTGATGCTCCATGGGTGGTTAGAATATCAGGAAACGGCCGATAGGGGAAGGGAAGGCTCTTCGTGTCAGTGAATCCCCTGACCGGAAAACATGCCGATAAAGGCTTCGATTTCCCGGCTTTTCTCTCTGTTGGGGTTGTCGAAATGAACGCTGCAGTGGCGGATCGGTATGGGGCTGTGATCTTCAGTTTCCAGTTCAAAATCGGAAACAATCCGATAGGGTATCTTGCCGATATAATAATTCGAGTCCAAAACCAGCAGGCCGAATTCGCCCTGCTCGATAACCGGCGCGCCCACGTCGAAGTATTCAAAGGAAAGTCCGCCCGGCCCCAGGTCTTTGACAAATCCGATTTCACGGTCGGTTCGCCGGTCGTAGACCACCAGGGCGCCTTCTTCGACGTCGTATCTCCGCTCTTGTCTCCTGTTGGGTGTCAGCAACGCTTCGTCCGATTCCGGATAGTCGGTTGTCTCCGGCAGGCTCTGATTGAAATGCGGATAGTGCTCAGATGGACTCCGAAGCCCTTTGAACAGCGACAGTCCGGATGCTTTAGTACCCGATGGTTTCATTCAGATCGATCCAAGGTCGCCGCCGAAGTTGCGGCCCTCAATGTGCGTGGAGATGGGCCGGACGACGTACCGGAAAGAGGCGGCCCGCTATTGCTGCAACAATTCCCTGCTGCTTGCCGCCGGGTTTATGGTTTCCTTGTTGAACGCCGGATCTGTCTCAAGCTCGTCGTCGGAGGGAAGCCGGGGCGGGCGGTCATCAGACGGTTCAAACGCTTTGAAAAACCATCGGGCGGGTTTCTGTCTCAGCTGCTGCAACCCGCCGGACTCGAAACAATTGATGACGGCTATGAGTTCCTCGCGGTCCATGTCAAAACCATCCCATCCCATCCGGCGCATGAGCCCATTGATATTCGCCGCATCGATGCCCCGGCGCTTATCGATGGACATGGCCAGACCACGAATAAAAAGAGGGATCGCTCCGGGAGCCATCCCTCGTCCTGCCAGCTTGGGAACCAGATGCTGTTTGATCTGCTCCACGCCCCTCATGGACCTGCCCCCGGAGTGATTGGGTGCCCTGTAATAATGAGCAGCTTTCCTATAATATGGGCCATATTGTATGTCAAGATGAAAACCACTCAACATGTGGTGGTTTTGAACGGATTACCGGTTTGTCAATTTTGTTGATAACTCTATTAACTATCTAAGAACATTTCAACAAATGAAGTGTGAAATTGTTCACAGGCTGTTTATAGCGGTTGCCATAAACATGTTCCGATTGAACATCGAGCGTTTCTGTTAACCCGATACCGTTTCGGGGGAATCCGGATATGGACATGTTCGGTATCGTGATCGCTATCGGTATCGGAATCGAGACGGAATGGTCAACTTCGAAGCCGATTCCGAACCCGAACCCGATACCGATGACTCCGCAACGTTCAAACGGTCAACAATCCACACATCGGAACGAAATTCTGACGGTTGCTCAAGTTTTACTGGACTTTCTGGCTGCACGCCGGTCCATCGCGTCACGTGTTACGCTGACGTGTGGGGCATCACACGTAAGCGATGGTCAGGGGGATGCAATGGAGGTCCGAGCGGACCTCCCGGACACGGCCGACAGACCAGCCCGAGCAACGCCCGTTGCCGTCCATCAGGTGGTCGATGGCGCCGACCAGGCCCTGAATGTCGATGACCGGATGTCGTGAAAATACGTCCGGCAGGCCATAGGTCAGATTGCAGCGCAGGCATCGCCCGGGTCGCGGTGTCAGGTGGAATTCGAAGTCGAGACGGTTGTTTCCGGCGTCCTTGAAGACAAGACGGATATCGTATGCACCCTCTTGCGCATCGCCCAGCAGGGCTTCGAAAAAGCGATCGGCCCGATCTTTGGGGAACAGCTTTCCAAGAGCATCGGGAGTGAATGTTTTCCGGAAAAATTTTGCCCGGGTCATGGTCTTTGGCTCCTTTGAAAATGCGAATCCCTGTCTTGCCGGCGTGCCGTCCGGGATGTGGTCCGGATGCCATCGCTGTATCCTGTCCGTCCTGAACAGACACGGCTCCGGTCGCCCGGCTGTGGTGTTTCACCGACCTCTTCAATGATGCCCGGAAGGTTCACTTCAGCATGAACTGTTCCGGCATCAAAACGGCGACCACGTTGCCTCTGGCGCAGATTGTCCCGTCCACGGACAAGGTCTCTTCCACCACTACTTTGCGTTCCTTGACTTCCAGAACTTTTCCGCGAAGCTCCAATTCCGGGCCAAGGGGGGTCGGCCGGAGGAATTCGACCTTCAGGGAACCGGTGACGAACCGCAGCGGGGGATCGGTTCCCATCGCCCGATCACGTGCCCTGTAGGCGGCCGCCGAAGCGGTGCCGGTCCCGTGACAATCCATCAGGGATGCGATCAATCCGCCGTAAACAAATCCGGGGATCGCGGTGTGATACGGTTGAGGGGTGAAGTGGGCGACGGATTCCTCGCCGTCCCAATAGCTCTTGATCTGGTACCCGTGGGGGTTCATCCGGCCGCATCCGTAGCAGTGGCTTGTATCGTCCGGATAGTAGTCCTGAAACGCCTTTTCACTCATGTGTCATACCTTTCTCCTGGATACACCGGAAATCCGGCGCAGAGTCGCCGGACGTTCGATGCGACGCTCTCCAGCCGCTGTCGGTCTTCCGGATCCATCAGGGCCGCTGCGATCATATCGGCGACCCGGCCCATTTCCGTTATCCCCATGCCCCTCGCGGCTAATGCGCCGGTTCCCAGCCGTACACCGCTCACCGACGGGGGGGTGACGGCATCCGATGGAATCGTGTTCCGATTGGCGATGATGCCGACCCTTTCCAGTGTTTTTTCGGCAAGGTCGCCACTCAGGCCCCGGGCCCCTACATCCACAATCACCTGGTGGTTTTCCGTACCCCCCGTGACAATTCGGAATCCCCGGGCGTGAAGCCCGGCGGCGAGATGTTGCGCATTTGCAATGGTTTGAGCTTGAATGCGGCGAAAGTCAGGTGCCATGGCCCGTCTGAAAGTCACCGCCTTCGCCGCGATGGCGTTGACCGGGCTAGTTCCCTGGCTGCCCGGGAAAATCGTACGGTCGATGCTGTCCCCATGGGCCCCTTTGGCCAGAATCACGCCGCCACGTCCTCCCATCAGCGTCTTGTAGCAGGTAAATGTCACCACATCGCACCGGGGCACGGGGCTGGGAATCACGTCCGCGGCGACCAGGCCGGCAATGTGGGCCATGTCGGCCATGAGATAGGCGCCGACCCCGGCGGCGATCTCGGCCATCCGGTCGTAGTCGATGAGGCGGGGATAGGCGCTGGCACCGGCGACGATCATGCGTGGGTGAAAGGTTTCAGCGATTTGCCGCACCCGGTCGTAGTCGATCCGCTCGGTTTCCGGGTCCACGGGATAGTGGGCAAACTCGAAACATCGGCTCGTTATGGACGCTGAATGACCGTGGGAAAGGTGCCCGCCATGGGGCAGACTCATGGCCAGCACCCGGTCTGCCGTCTTTAACAGCGAAAAGTAGACCGCCAGATTCGCCGAGGTGCCGCTGTGGGGCTGAACATTGGCATATTCGGCGCCGAAGAGGGCTCTGGCGCGGGATACGGCCAGTTCTTCCACGGCATCGGCATGGATGCACCCGGCATGGAATCGACGCCCCGGATACCCTTCGATGGTTTTTTCATTGAATACCGATCCCAGGGCTGCCATGACCGAATGTGGTGTATGGCTTTCCGCGGCGATCAGGTTCAGCGTGGTTTCGATCCGTTCGGCTTCCCGGCGGACGAGTTCAGCGATCTCCGGGTCATCCTGTTCCAGATAGTGCATAACGTCACTCTTTCCAATAACAGAGATTCATTGTTATTTCTCTGTGGAACACTCCAAGAGAAACTCGGCGTCGTCAAAATAGGAAAACATACCGGTGCAGGTTCCCGAAGTCCACAGCGGCTCCATTTCCGAAATGCCAGCCGGTTTTGGCGCCTGCGTCGTGGTGTCCTGCATGGCGCAAGCGGAAAGGTGGACCTGAAAAAGCCCCGCGACGACAACATCAGCGTTCCGGATCATGCGATATCTTCCGTTACCGGCAGCGTCACGGTGGCTTTGAAATGGGGCTGGGCGCAATTATTTTTCCCTCAGCTTCAGGGGAGGGCTCCAGGTGGCCACACCTGGCACCCGGCGCCCCCAGGTGTTTCCATAGGTGTCCGGCGTTTCCGCAAGAAAACGGGCGATCATCCGATGGAGCATGTTCATGTTCGGAAGGATCCCGTGGAATCCGGCCAGCTTTGTGAGCGTTTTGTCCTGAAGTTCCCAGTAGCCGTAGTCATCCGGTGTAACGCACACCAGATGATCCTCCGGCAGGAACGGCGGCAGTGCGCCTTCGAAAGGGACGGTCCCGTCACCGGTCATGCGGCGTTCGGCCGGATCGGCGCTGTCCCACTGGTTCTCGCGGTCCAGGGAGTGAAGTCGAAACTGGGGCTTACCGGCAACCTTTTTGACTTCGAGCCGCACCCGCGTGGTGGCATCGGCACCGATGACCACCAGCCAGTCGTGCAGATCCATGCCGGCAGCGGCGGGACGAAAGCGTCTGATCCGTGCGCGGTGCGTTTTTGCCTGGCCCAGAAGGTCGTTGAACAGCGCTTTGGCGCGCTGTTTCGGGGGATCGCCGGGCAGCCCTTTCCGCCGGATGTACTGGGCGAGGGTGGCCACAATGCTGGGCTGCCATTGCGTCGGGTCGAAGAGGGCATCGACCGGCAGTTGCGGGGGGACCAGGCCGTTCTTGAATGCCGGCAGCAGGTGATACAGCGCCGGCGTCAGCCGTGCCGCCTCCCGGTCCCGGGACGCCGGCTCGCCGGTGCCCAGGTTGGCCGTTCCGGTGACCACCTGGATAACCGCCTCGAAGGATCCGCGGTAGGGGGTGGCCAGGGTAACCACCTTGTCGGCGGCGGCTTCCTGGCCATAGCGGGCCAGATAGCCTGTGATGACCAGCCCCCCCATGGAGTGACCAATCAGGGAGACCCGGGGATTTTTGGAAAAGCCGGCCTTGTGATAGTGTCTGAGCAATTTTGTCCGCTCCATGACTTCGTCTACGAATCCCGCGAGCTCCCGTTCGGTCTCCTCCAGCGGCTGGCGCCAGTCGTATCCGAAGGGAAATACCGGAACCGGAGAATCCGGATTTGGCGAGAGATTGAATCGGAGCTCTTCGATGAGCGCCCTATAGGCCACCTCGAAGAGCTGATCCGGGACCACCCGGGAGGGCTCGTTGACCTCATAATTCAGATTGTCCGGGTGGAGCGTGAGCCGCTCATAGTTTTTTTTAAGCACGGTCCAGATATTTTCAGGCGGAAGGGGGTATTGATCCTGGAGGTAGGTGGCCGTGATACCGGGTACGACAATGACCGGATTCGGAAGGTTCATGGGAACTCTCCTCTTTTTACATATCTTCCTGGGAGGCAGGTCAGTAATATGGAGACAGCACCCTCATCAGGGGAGCCCTGTAAATGTATGTGTAAGACACCGGAACCCTAAACTCAAGAGAAAGCTCCGACCGTGCCCGCAGGGTGCCACGGGATTAGCGGTTGTCATAATTATGTTCCGATTGGTGGATTGTTGACGCGGTTGAACGTTGCCGAGTCATCGGTATCGGAATCGGGTTCGGAATCGGTATCGACGTCGAAGTTAGCCATGCTGTCTCGATTCCGATTCCGAACCCGATTCCGATACCGAACATGTCCATATACGGACTCTCCCGAAACGGTATCCGGTTAACAAAAACTCACCATGTTCAAACGGAACATATATATGGCAACGGCTATAACAGCCGATATTTTTACGTTTCGTCCTCTTTGTTTTGCTTTTCCTTGGCGGATTCGAAGGGAGGCTGTCGAAGGGCAGCGAATCGCAAAAGCAACTATGAGCTCTTGGCCCTCTGCGGCGCTGCGGTAAATCTTTGTCCCTAAGCAATTCGGAACCGTACCATGACATTCGCTATAATTTACGAATGTCAGCGGAGCAGGAGATTGTCGATAAATGTCAGATAAAACGGACGGCATCCGGAGGGATGGAGACATCGACCCTGTCTCCGACAAGGGGCGGGTTTTTGCGGTAGGTTGCCGGTTTCAGGAGCAAATGGAGCCCGATCCCGACATCCACAACCATCCGGATGTGCCCCTTTTCTTCCGAAAGCTGGACGACCCGGCCGCTGAATCGGTTTGCCGCCGGTTTCGGATGTGCCCTTTCTTTGAGGGATAACCGGGCCGGATCGATCAGAATGCGCCCCCGCTTTTCATCGCGGTGGGATGCGGTCGCCGGCAATGTCAGGCGGATCGCCCCCTGAACCGTACACTCGAGCTGTCCCCGGGAGACGGGCGTGAGGGTTGCCGGGAATACGTTCTCCAGCCCGTTGGATGCGAGTCGGCCCTGGTTCAAATAGATCATCTGTTTTCCGAGAGATACGGCCTGTAGCCGGTCATGGGTGGTGAAGATGATGCTGATCCGCTTTTCCCTGTTGATCCGTTTTAAAATGGCCATCACCGTGGCCTGGTGCTCCGCGTCGACGCTGGCGGTGGGCTCGTCACAGAGCAGCACGCGCGGCTCTACCACCAGAGCGCGGGCCAACGCCACACGCTGGGTTTCGCCCCCGGAAAGATGGTGCCCCATGGCATGGGCGAAGCGGTTCATGCCCACCAGATCCAGTGCGTCGGCGATCATCCGTTGACGCTCCGCTGCGGGGATTCGGCGCACTTTCAGGCCGAACTCCACATTGCGGTATACGGTGGACGTAAACAAGATGGGCGTCTGATCCACCATGACCACTTCCCGGCGGAAGGCCTGGAGCGCCGGTTCGGAGAAGTGTACGTCCCGGGATCGGAAACGGATGGTTCCAATGCTCGGTCGGGAAAGGAACCCGAGGATGTTCAGCAAGGTCGTCTTTCCGGCGCCGTTCGGTCCCAGCAAGGCGTAAATGTCCCCCTCATCAATGGACAGACGGGGAATGTCGAGCACCGTCCAATCGCCATACATCTGTTTCAGCCCCGAAATGGTATAGAGCATCAGGACCGGGCCCTCCCCTGAAAAAAATGAAACAGCAGGTTCATTCCAAAGCTTAGGCTCATTAAGATGATGCCCAGCGCCACCGCCAGGGTAAACTGCCCCTTGTCGTACTCCAGTGCCATGGCCGTGGTCATGGTCCGGGTAAACCCCCGGGCGTTGCCTCCCAGCATCATGCTGATGCCGACCTCGGCAATCACCCGGCCGAATGCCGCGATCACCGCGGCCATGATGCCGAACCTGGCTTCCCGGACAATCACCAGTGCTGTCTGACGGGCATTGGCACCCAGGGTCATGGCCGTTTTTCGATATCGATCGTCAATCCGGCTCACCGCGGCGATGGTCAACGTGGCCACCACCGGAACAATCAGGATGACCTGGCCGATCACCATGGCCTTTTGGGTATAGAGCAGATCCAGCATGCCCAGGACACCCCTGCGGGAGATGAACGCATACACCATCAGTCCGATGACGACCGTTGGCAGTGCCAGGAGCGTGTTGAGGACGGTGATGACCAACCGTTTGCCGGCAAAGGATTTGAACGCAATGCCGATACCCACGGGAATGCCGATCATGCCGGCGATAAGCGTGGAGCTGGTACTCACCGTTAACGAGACGCCCACCACCGATAGCATCTCCCGATCCAGGGAGACGATCAGAAGGATCGCCGAAAGGAAGCTGTCAATGAGAAGGTCCACCGTTTACCGTCCTATTCAATTGTTTCAGAATGGCCGCTTTCTGTTGGGTACCGCAATACGCGCTACATGGCATCCGGATAGAACAGCTGTTTGCCGAGCAGGCGATAGTCGTTGATGAGGTACTGCCCGCGGGGGGAAACCAGCCATTCGGCGAATGTTTTGGCCATGTCATACTGGACATGGGGGAATTTTTTGGGATTGATCGGAATCACGCCGTAGGGGTTGTGCAACCCCGGATCCCCTTCACAGCAGATGTCCAGATCCAGTCCTCCCTCCCGTCCGAACTTGTACCTGATGTAAGTGCCCCGGTCTGCCAGGGTATATGCCTGTTTCTCCTCGGCGTAGGTGATGGTTTTTCCCATGCCCTGGCCGATGGAAAAGTACCAGGAACCCAGTCCCGCCGGGTAGAGAAACGATATGGTGCGTGCCTTTCCTTTTTTAGCAATGGTGGTGCTTTCATTTTCGAGCGGCAACCCGGACGCTTTCCAAAGGGCCTGTTCCTTGGTGTGGGTGCCGCTGTCGTCTCCCCGGGAAATAAACGGCTGCCTTTTGGCGGCAATTTTTTTGAAGGCCGCTGTGGCAGTGTCATTGCGCCGGACCCCTGCAAGGTTCTTCGTCGGTCCGATAATGATAAAGTCGTTGTGCATCACGGCATGGCGTCTCGTCCCGTAACCCTCGGCAACAAATGCTTCCTCACGGGCCTTGGCGTGGACAAAGATGACATCCACATTGCCGTCCATGCCGTCACGGATGGCGGCGCCGGTCCCTTTGGCAATCACCTTCACCCGGATGCCGGTGTCCTTTTCAAATTCGGGTAACAGGATATCGAGCAGCCCGGAGGCTTGGGTGCTCGTGGTGGTCGACATTTTAAGTACCTTTTCCCCACCCCAAACCGGTGATGTTGTGCAGTAGAAACACATCAGAGCGCACAAAATCCAAACCAGGGTTCGTTTCATCGTTCCTCCTTTTCGGGTTCTGCAAAAAACCTACAACCGCCGGGCTCCTATTGGCGCACCTCGACCCATTTCTGAAGTGGAACGGGCAGGCGTTTTAGCATGTCACCGTCCGGAACGCGGGAAGGCACAAACGGCGGCTGTCCCATCTTTTTCAAGACCGCCGGGCCACCGTTCGGCTTCCGCAGGTACTCCAAGAAGAGGATTGCCGCCTTATCATTTTTACACCCTCTACTTAGGGTGACGCCATAGGTGCAGGATCTGCCGGTCCTTGTAATCCGGTATCCTGGGGAAACAGCATTTTCCCGCTGGTGGTCACATCATATCCGTCCAATTGGTCGGCGGTCTTCACAAAGGCCGGTTCATGAAGCATTCCCAAAAAGAGTTGAATCCCTTTGTCGAAAAACTTTTCCTTGCGCATCAGCAGGTCGTATCGCTCCCACCGGATCGGGATAAAATAGAGCCCCAGCAGGGCCGCCACCGGACGTATCCCGGGTGCCGCATGGGCCCGACCGGACAAAATTTCGAGCCCGACGTCCAGGTGCTTGGCGATCTCCACGTTATAGCCTTCGATGGCGGAGCCGCGAACTCCGGCCTTTTCAAGTTCCCGGTCGAACAACAGCCGGGTGCCGGTGCCGATGGGGCGGTTCACGATGCGCACGCCGGGCCGGGCCAGGTCGGCCACATCAGAGATACCTCTGGGGTTGTCCCGCTGAAGGAGGAGCCCCTGCTCCCGCCGGCAGAAATTGACGATGACCGGCATCTGGCTGAGCTCTTTCAGAGCAAAGTCAAAGTTGTACTCGGCCCCGTCCTTCTGGAGCAGGTGACTCGAGGCGATGTGGCAGAGATTCTGTCGCAGGGCGGCGATGCCCCCCATGCTGCCCAGATTCCCGAACACAGCGATGTGCCCGGGGTGCCGCCGGTTAAACAGGGAGATGGTCTTCTCGAGGAGCGGATCGTTGCTTCCCGCAAGAATGAGCAGGCCCTCGTATGGCGGGAGTCGGGACTCGGTCGCCGGGATGTTCTGTGTGTGGGTTTCGATCCATTGCCGGACCAGGTGATACGGAAACAGCCATTTCCCGGTGATTTTGGTGGCCGGAAGACCCTTTTCGGAGATCAGCGTGTAGACCATTTTCTCGTTGATCGACAACAGCCTGGCGACCTCTTTTGTCGACATGAGCTCTTTCATTGGGTAGACCTTTCCGACATTTTGGGTAAAGAGGTAATTTATTATCGTTATAAGAAAATATCTGTCAACAGTAATCGGAACATATGCCGATATGGCACCTAAAATAACTAATAATAACTTTTATAGACAAACAAGTTCCTTTGGCACGAGGGGCTTCCGGATGCCGGAGAGGCACACCGGCGGGATTGAATCGGAATTAACTCCCGCCATTTGCTGTGGCGGCGTGACGGGACTTGACGTTTCAGGGGGCCTGGTTCCGGATGCCTGCGATTGGTGGCTCAGCGGTCATCGTTTCCATATGTCTGCAAACGGAACATGTTTATGACAACTACTATAATGGACGTCCTTCAGGCGTTGGGTGTAAGGGAAGCCCGTATTGAACGACTGACGGACGAGGGGATGATCGATCATCGCCACGAAAATTTGCAGACACATTTTCACTAGCCGTTGCGAATCGAAACAGCAGTCCTTACTGTATTTTCGCATGTAGCGACACCGGTCGAACAGCCGTGCTCAGCGATGAACTGATCATCAGGTGGTCTTTTTTTCCTGCGACGCAACGCAGGTTAGCGGTATCGCGCATTCTGCCAAGACGTCGGTCGCGTGCCCGAATCCGGTTGCAGCGGCCCGGGATTTACTGAAGTCGTTGCTCATGGGGCGCTCAACAAACTCTCCACGTACGTCAACCTGATTGCCGGAACCGAAATCGATTTTCCCGAAGCGCCGAAACTGCCCGAGCCCGGAATAGAGACGGCCGCTCTTGGAGAAGGTTCCGGTTCACCGTGACATGCAGGCCGACCCTTTCTAATAGGAGATACATGTATGAAAATGCAGGAACTCAGGGTGATCGCAAAGCAATACGGGATCAACTCCTTTGGGAAGACCAAAGTGAATCTGATACGGGAGATCCAGATCGCAGAGGGAAACTTCGATTGTTTCGGCAGTGCCGTCGAGTACTGCGATCAATGGGGCTGCAGATACCGCCCCCTGTGTTTTGATGAAGCCAAAAAATGGGTTAGAGGAAAGCACAAAACGGGAGCCACCAAGGTTTCCAAACGGAAAAGGAGGGCATCATGAGCAAATTGTTGTATATCCAGGCATCGCCAAGGGGGAATCGCTCCTACTCTATAGCCGTGGCGGACGCGTTTGTCGAAGCCTACCGGACGGCACATCCCGACGATTCGGTTACCACCGTCAATCTGTTTACCACGGAACTGCCCCCGTTCGATGGGTTTGCCCTGAACGCCAAGTACGCCATCCTGCAGGGTCAGGATCATACCGGGGAAGAGGCGGCAGCCTGGAAGGCCGTGGAAAGCGTCATCGAAATGTTCACTTCGGCGGACAAGTTCGTGTTTGCCGTACCCATGTGGAATTTCGGTATCCCCTATCGTCTGAAGCACTTTATCGATGTCATCGTCCAGCCCGGTTACACGTTCAGTTTTTCTCCCGAGGAAGGCTACAAGGGGCTGGTGACCGGCAAACCCGCTTTCGTGGCCTACTCCCGGGGCGGCGCGTATCCTCCTGGAAGCGACACCGAAGCCTTCGATCTGCAGACTAAATATTTTGAGCTCTTTCTCGGGTTTATTGGATTCACCGACGTGCGTCGTGCCGTGGTCGAAGGCACCCTGTCCGGACCGGAAGCGGCCGAGATGGCGAGGGCGGCGGCGGTCGAGGAAGCCAAGAAATCAGCCCAGAGCTTCTAATCCGACACCGTCGTTTCGACTGTCTTTGGAGATTGACTCATGACAAGACGCATATCAGGGCCGCTCTATGTACTGGTTGCAATTATGCTTCTCTCGCCGGCAAGTGGTGGAGCGGCGATGGTGGACCATTCCACTTACGGAGAGCTTCTGGAGCAGTATGTCCGCAACGGGGTGGTCGACTACCGGGGTTTGAAGCAGGAGGAAGCCCGCCTGGATGAATACCTTAAACTGCTGGAGAACACAGATCTGTCACGCCTGGGGCGGGATGAAACATATGCGTTCTACGTCAATGCCTACAACGCCTGGACACTCAAGGTCATTCTTTCTGCATATCCCGGCATCAAATCGATTCGCGAGCTCGGTGTATTCTCCACCGGCCCGTGGAAGAAAAAGATTGTCCGGGTCGACGGTCGGGTGATCTCCCTCGACGATGTCGAACATGGGATTCTGCGTAAAGAGTACGACGATCCCCGGGTACATTTTGCCGTCAATTGCGCATCCAAGAGCTGTCCGCCACTGATCTCAGAACCCTACCAGGGCGACATTCTGGATCAGCAAATGGACACGGCCACCCGCAATTTTCTCAACGACCGTTCGTACAATTACTTGGAAGGCAACACCCTGCATGTCAGTCGGCTATTTAAATGGTACAGCGAAGATTTCCCGGATGGCGCTGTTCCGTTTTTTCTGACCTACGCGCGGGGGAAGTTTAAGCAGCAGTTGGAAGCGCGGAAAAACCGCCCGCGGGTCAAGTACCTGGACTATGATTGGTCCTTAAACGGCAAATAGGATCAGCATCTATCAATTTGATGCCCCAATGCGTTTGGGCTTGGGGCGATAGGCAACCCAGTACATTGCCGGCGTTCCGGCAATTCAATGCACCGGGAGAGACCATGGCAGCCTTTGATTTTGATATCGGCATTATTGGTGGCGGCGCAGCCGGTTTGACGGTAGCCTCCGGATCCGCTCAGCTTGGCGCGAAAACGCTGCTCATCGAAAAGGAGAAAGAACTGGGGGGTGACTGCCTGCACTTCGGATGCGTACCGAGCAAAACCCTGATCAAATCCGCCCATGTGTACCATCAAATGAAGCACAGTTCCCGGTATGGACTGCCCGCTGTGGAGTTGCCGCCGGTGGACTTCCGAAAACATTTCCGATCGTATCCGCTCGGTGATCGGCATCATTCAGGAGCATGACTCTGCAGAACGATTCTGCCGGCTGGGGGCCCGGGTGGAATTCGGGGACCCCCGATTTTCCGACGAACATACCATCCGGTTGAATGGGTCGACATTTTCCGCAAAGCGATGGGTGCTGGCTACAGGATCTTCGGCGGCCGCACCTCCCATCGAAGGCCTGGACAACACGCCGTTCATCACAAACCGGGAAATATTCTATCTCGACAGGCTGCCGGCGTCGATGATCATTCTCGGCGGGGGGCCCATCGGCATCGAAATGGCCCAGGCGTTTCAGCGCCTGGGAACCCGGGTTGTCGTCATCGAACTTGGAGAGCAGATTCTCGGAAAGGAAGACAGGGACATGGCCAAAGGGGTGGAAGACGTGCTGAAGGCGGAAGGGGTTGTCTTTCACCTGGGAACAGAGGTCACCGCTGCCAGAGACCTGGGTTCGGAGCGGGAGGTTACCCTAAAACATCCCGACGGGAGTACTTCCCGTCTTAAGGCGGACACACTCCTGTTGGCCCTTGGCCGGAGGGCCAACACCAACGGCATGAACCTGGAGGGTATCGGTGTCGACGTGGGCCGTTTCGGGATTGAGGTCGACGACCGCCTTCGCACCAGCCAAAAGCACATCTATGCGGCCGGAGACTGCAACGGCGGGTTTCAGTTTACCCACGCCGCCGGTTATGAAGGGGGTATCGTGGTGAGCAACGCGATATTTCATCTGCCGCGAAAAACCGACTACACGTATCTGCCCTGGTGCACCTACACGGATCCGGAACTCGCCAATATCGGGATGAATGAAACCATGGCAACGGCCAAAGGGATCGATTACCGGGTGTACACCGAAGAATTCCGGAACAACGATCGTAGTCTGGCCGAAGAAGAACGGATCGGCAGGATAAAGCTGCTGCTTAATGAAAAGGAAAAGCCCATCGGGGTGCAAATCTTCGGTCCCCAGGCCGGTGTTTTGATCAGCGAGTGGGTGGCTGCCTTAAACGGCAATGTGAAGCTGTCGACCCTTGCATCGGCAATCCACCCGTATCCGACCATCGGCGAAATCAACAAAAAGGTGGTCGGCAACTTCTTCTCCCCCAAAATCTTTTCCGACAAGATTAAAAAAGGCCTCAAATTCTTCTTCAGCCTGAAGGGACGGGCGTGCGAGGAGACAGAGTGCGTATAGGAAAAACCGATGGTGGAGTAATGGAGTGATGGAGTCGAGGAGCACTCAGTTTTTTAATGGGAACTTTGGATACTGGATGCTGGATGCTTGCCCGCCTCTGGCGGGCTGGCTGCTGGATACTGGCTGCTGGATACTGGCTGCTGGCGGGATACAAGATGCAGGATGCAAGATACAGGTTGTCTGCAACCGGGTAAACCGGCAAACGGGCAAACGGCCCCACGCGCAGGTGTCAGGTGTCGGGTTTCAGGATACAAGATGCAAGATTCAAGATACAGGACGCAGCGAACTGACGTAGTGCAGTGATGGCGAGCTGGAATGCTTGAGTGCTGCAGCATCCAACGGATCGGCGACACTCCCGTATGCAATGGCTTAATTCTGTCAACCGGCGAAACCGGCTATACTGGCGAACCGGCAAACGGGCCCACGGGCCAACGGGCCAACGGGCAAACGGGCAGGCGGGCCAACGGACAAAGGAGGCACCATGAAACTGGCGATGATTGGATTGGGACGCATGGGAATGAACATGGCCCGAAGGCTGCTTCGGGGCGGACACCAGGTTGTTGCCTACAACCGCTCTCCGGAGAAATCCCGACAGCTGGCCGATGAAGATGGCGCCATGGTCGCGTTATCCCTTCAAGAGGTGGTTGACCAGCTACCGGCGCCACGGATTGTCTGGCTCATGCTGCCGGCAGGGGCCCTTGTCGATCAGCACATCTCCCAGTTCAGCGAAATTCTCAACGAGGGAGACATCCTCATCGATGGGGGCAACACGTTCTACAAGGATGACATTCGCCGGGCCGCGGAGCTACAGGAGAAACGCATCGGGTACGTGGATGTCGGCACCAGCGGCGGGATCTGGGGGTTGACCGAAGGCTACTGTCTGATGATCGGCGGCGAAAAAAAGAGCTTCGATCTGCTCGAGCCCATATTTAAAACCCTGGCGCCTGCCGAAGGGTACCTGTATTGCGGCCCCTCCGGCGCCGGGCATTTTGTCAAAATGGTCCACAACGGTATCGAATACGGCCTCATGCAAGCCTATGGTGAGGGGTTCGAAATTCTCGAGGCCTCCCCATACCGGGACCACTTTGACTATCAAGAGATTGCCCATCTCTGGAACCAGGGCAGTGTGGTTCGATCCTGGCTGCTGGAACTTCTGGAGCCTGCATTTGGCAAAGATCCCCGGCTCACCGATATCCAGGGATTTGTAGAGGATTCGGGAGAAGGCCGCTGGACCCTTCAGCAGGCCATTGAAACCAACGTCCCGGCAGAAGTGATCGCCCTTTCTCTGATGCGGCGGTTCCGATCCCGCCAGGAAAACACCTTCACCGATCGGGTGCTGGCGGCCCTGCGCCGTGAGTTCGGTGGGCATGCGGTGAAGACATCCACCCCGTAACACAGGAGACAACCGATGGCAGAAACACCCCTGTCAGACCCGGACGCCATTATCGCGCCATGCACGTCCGCTGGCAATGGATCCACCGGCGCCGCGACCTGCACGGAACCCAGCACGATTACGATTCTCGGTGCCACCGGCGATTTGACGGCTCGAAAATTGATGCCGGCACTGTTTAATCTGTATCGGATCGGAAGCCTACCGGAGGCGTTCGCCATTGTCGGGTGCGGGAGAACCCATCTGACCGATGAGACCTTCCGGGAGCGGATGGGGAAGGCGCTGTCGGATTCGGGTGGATCGGCAGGGGCAGAGACGGCGCCGTTTCTGAAACACCTGTACTACCAGCCCCTGCAATATGACGTGCCGGCGGATTTCGAAGCCCTCGCCGATACCCTTCGAGAGATCGATCAACGCCACAAGACCCGCGGGAACCGAATCTTTTATTTTGCGCTGCCACCGACGCTATACATGTCGGTGGCCCGGATGCTCGGGCAGGCCGGTCTTGCCGAGGAGGGCAGCGGCGGCAGCGGATGGTCCCGACTGGTCATCGAAAAACCCTTCGGCCGGGACCTGCAGTCCGCCATTGAACTGGATGGGGGCATTCACACCTATTTCCGGGAGCATCAGGTATTTCGCATCGACCATTATCTGGCCAAGGAAACCGTCCAGAATGTGCTGATGTTCCGTTTTGCCAACGCCATCTTCGAACCGGTCTGGAATCGCCAGTATATCGCCAGTGTGCGCATATCCGCCACCGAAAGGCTCGGTGTGGAACACCGGGCCGGATACTACGAGCAGGCCGGCGTGGTTCGGGACATGTTTCAAAATCACATGATGCAGCTTCTGTCACTGACAGCCATGGAGCCGCCCGCCGTATTTAAAGCCGAGCGCGTGCGGGATGAAAAAATCAAAGTATATCGTGCGTTGAGGCCTTTTCCTGTTGATCGTCTGGATGCCAATCTGGTGCTCGGGCAATACACCGCCGGCGCAATCGATGGCCGCGGGGTCCCCGGCTACCGTGAAGAGCCGGGGGTGACCCCCGACTCGGTCACCCCCACCTATGCCATGATGAAACTTTACCTGGATAACTGGCGATGGCAAGGCGTCCCGTTCTACCTGGTGTCGGGCAAGCGGCTTACAGAGAAACGCACGGAAATCGACATCCACTTTCGTCCGGTTCCCCATTCCATGTTTCGAAACGTCCTGGGAACGGACATCCTGGCCAATCGGCTGATCCTCGGGATTTATCCCGAGGAGAAGATAGCACTCACCTTCCAGACCAAATCCCCCGGCGCCAGGGTACGGCTCCGCACCGTGACCATGGACTTTCACTACCACGAGAATACCCAGGGGGTGTTGCTGGACGCCTATGAAAAAGTGCTTCTCGACGGCATGGTGGGGGACCAGACGCTTTTCTGGCGGCAGGACAGCGTGGAAACGTGTTGGGCATTTCTGACACCGATTCTGGAAGCCTGCGAAACCTGCGGCGACCGGGCCGATTTGCTCCACTTCTACCCGGCCGGATCCGACGGCCCGGAGGCGGCAGCCCGTCTGTAAGCGGACGGCAGAAAACGCGACATACACGTGAGGTTGTTATGACAGCATCCAAACCATCCAAGGAGGGCAATTCCGCCATGGAAAACGTGATCCCCGATCCTAAAAAGAATATGTCCGGTGCGCTGCTAAAAGCACTGCTTCTTGTCGTCTTTATCGTTTCGGCAATTCTGGTCATCCGGTATACACCCGTGCGGGAATATCTGACCGCCGAGGCTCTGGGCCGATTTCTGGAAACCGCCGGATTATGGGCCCCCGTTGTGTTTATGTTCGTGTATGCCATCGGCGTCAGCCTGTTTATCCCGGGAACTCTTCTGACGGGTCTCGGGGCCGCCATCTTCGGTCCTTACTGGGGTTTCGTGTATGTTTGGTTCGGGGCCATGATGGGTGCCAGTCTCTCGTTTTTCATCGGCAGGACGCTGGGGCGGGATTTTGCCGCCCAGCTTGTCGGAGACCGCCTGAAAACGTACGATGACGCCATCGAGCGCAACGGGTTTGCCACCGTGCTCTATCTGCGGCTGGTCTACTTTCCCTTCACCCCCATGAACTTCGGGATGGGGTTGACCAAAGTCCGGTTTTGGGATTACTTTTTCGGGACCGGCCTGGGCATCATGGTCGGCACCTTTATCTTCACCTTCTTTATCGGTACGTTGAAAGAGGTGTGGGCGTCGGGGAACTGGGGGGAGCTGCTCTCTTTTAAGGTGTTTTTCTCCATCGGGCTCTTTATCTTTTCCTTTTTCATTCCCAAAATCATCAAAAAAATTAAAGGCGAGGAACCATCGGCCGAAGGAGCGGCATCATGACCGAACAGGCGACCCGGTGTATCAATACCATCCGTATGCTCTCGGCGGATGCTGTGGAAAAGGCCAATTCCGGTCATCCCGGACTGCCCATGGGGGCGGCGGCCGCGGCGTTTGTACTCTGGACCCGGTTTTTGCGGCACAACCCGAAAAATCCAAACTGGCCGGATCGCGACCGGTTCGTGCTGTCGGCCGGCCACGGGTCCATGCTTCTCTACAGCTTGCTTCACCTTACCGGATACGATCTGCCCCTGGAAGAACTGCAGCGCTTCCGCCAGTGGGGGAGCCGAACCCCGGGTCACCCGGAATACGGCCACACCCCCGGAGTGGAAACCACCACCGGCCCGCTGGGACAGGGATTTGCCAACGGGGTCGGAATGGCCCTGGCCGAGCGGTATCTTGCGGCACGGTTCAATCGACCCGGGCACGCCATCATCGATCATTTCACCTATGGCATCGTGAGCGACGGTGACCTGATGGAAGGCGTCTCCCACGAGGCCGCTTCCCTGGCCGGTCATCTCGGACTCGGCAAGCTGATTTATGTCTACGATGACAACCACATTTCCATCGAAGGGGGGACGGATATCGCGTTTACCGAGGATCGGGCCGCACGATTTGAGGCCTATGGATGGCAGGTGCTCAACGTCGCCGATGGAAACGACACCGCTGCCCTGGACAGCGCTCTCAAGTCGGCCCGGCAGGAGACGGACAGGCCCTCACTGATTCTGGCACGGACCCATATCGGATTCGGCAGTCCCGGAAAGCAGGATACACCCGGTGCCCACGGCGAACCCCTGGGGGCGGAGGAACTCCGGCGGACGAAGGAAAACCTGGACTGGCCCCTGGAACCGGATTTCGTTATTCCCGACGATGTGTTGCCGGTTTTTCGAGGAGCCGTAGAAGCCGGAGCCGCCGCGGAGACCCGATGGCAGGAGCGCGTTTCGGAGTACGAAACAGAATTTCCGGATCTGGCGGCAGATCTGATGCAGTGGCTGGACGGCCGTCTTCCGGAAGGCTGGGAATCTGTCATCCCCGAGTTCCCTCCGGATGCCAAGGGCATGGCCACGCGGGTGGCCTCGGGCAAGGTTCTGAACGCCATTGGCGTTAAAATTCCCAATCTGGTCGGCGGATCGGCCGACCTGGCACCCTCGACAAAGACCCTGATCGCCGATGAGCCCGATTTTCAGAAAGGGGCCTTCCACGGCCGGAATCTCCGATTCGGGGTTCGCGAGCACGCCATGGGATCGATTCTAAACGGCATGGCCCTCCACGGCGGATTGATCCCGTATGGGGCCACGTTTCTCGTTTTTTCCGATTACATGCGCCCGCCTATCCGGCTGGCCGCACTCATGGGGATCCATATCGTCTATGTCTTTACTCACGACAGCATTGGACTGGGCGAAGACGGGCCGACCCACCAGCCCGTTGAGCATCTGGCGTCGTTGAGGGCCATCCCGAACATGACCGTTATCCGACCGGCCGACGCCAACGAGACCGCCGAGGCCTGGCGCTATGCCGTCGGTCGCGCTGCGGGGCCGGTGGCGCTGGTGCTGACCCGCCAGGGGCTGCCGGTGCTCGACCGGCAGACGTATCCGGCAGCGGACGGCCTGATGAAAGGGGGGTACGTAATTGTGGATCCACCGAATGGTCGACCGGACCTGCTGCTCATGGCCAGCGGGTCCGAGGTGGCCATCGCCATGGAAGGGGCAGCCAGACTTGCCGAAGATAACATCGGTGTGCGGGTAGTCAGCATGCCATCCTGGGAGCTGTTCGATGCCCAGCCCGAAACCTACCGGGACACCGTATTGCCGCCGGCGGTTTCTGCCCGTATCGCCATCGAAGCCGGAAGCACACAGGGCTGGCACCGGTATGTCGATTTCGGCGGCCATGTTATCGGCATCGATCGATTCGGAGCGTCGGCTCCGTATCAGGAGCTATACCGGCAATACGGCCTGACCGCCGAGGCGGTGGTTCATACCGCACGCCGGATCCTGAAAAAGAGTTGAGAGATCTACATTTCAGCGTTTACCGCTACCGGCAAACGTCCGGCGATGTCTTGACACCCAACAGGGGGAAACCATGTGATGGAAACGGCCCTGCACATTGCCAAAGATGCCGATGAACTGGCTGCAGACGGCGCCGAATACTTTCTCAGGAGTGCAAAAGAGAGTGTACGAACCCGAAATCGTTTTACCGCTGCCATCTCCGGCGGCTCCTCCCCCCGGGGAATGCATCGCCTCCTGGCACGGGAACCGTTCCTCTCTGAAATGCCGTGGTCCCAAACCCATCTGTTCTGGGTGGATGAGCGCCTCCTGCCCTACGATCACCCGGAGAGCAACTTCGGCACCGCCCGTGAAGATTTTTTGTCGCGTATTCCGATTCCAGAAGCCAACCTGAGTCCCATGCCGGTGGACCTGGGTCCCGCAGATGGGGCCGGCGCCTATCGGCGTCGACTTGCGGATTTTTTTGGCCCCTTATCGCTCCCCAAATTCGATCTCATTGTCCTCGGCCTGGGGCCGGACGGCCATACGGCCAGTCTGTTCCCGGGGAGTTCCCCGGGCAGCTCCGGCGAAGCTCCCTGGGTGATCGCCGTCCACGGCGGAAATCCGAACGTGGCGCGGTTGACGCTCAACTACAATGTTTTGAACAGCGCGAGGAATGTCGGGGTGCTGGTATCGGGCTCCGGAAAAGCGGACATGGTGCGACGGATTTACACAAGGGAACCGCCGATGCTCCCGGCTCATTATGTCGAGCCGACATCCGGATCCCTGACCTGGCTCCTGGATCGCGCGGCCGCATCCCTGCTTCCGGAAAGGGGCGGCCATGACAACGGATAAATGGTATATCGCCGGGGATATCGGCGGCACCAAAACCAATCTCGGTTGTTTTCTTCCGGGTCGCGCCCGGCCCAGGCTTGTGTATTCGGCATCGTTTCCAAGTCGGGAGTTCAGCGATCTGGAGACGATCCTGGCGCTGTTCATGGAGCGGCATCCGGACTATCCGGTGGCGGGTGCCTGTTTCGGCATTGCCGGCCCGGTGGTGGGAGGGCGCAGCCGAACCACCAACCTTCCCTGGCTCGTTTCGGAAGGGGCGATTCAACGACGGTTCGATTGGCCGAAAGTGCGCCTTGTCAATGATCTGGTCGCCACTGCCATGGCGGTGCCGGTGCTGAATCCCCGGGAGGTGGCCTCGGTAAACCCGAATCGGATTCAAAAATCCGGGAATATGGCCCTGGTCGCCCCGGGAACCGGGCTCGGCCTGGCGCTGCTCATCGCCGACAACGGGCGCCATATACCCGTCGCCTCGGAGGGGGGACACGCCGGCTTTGCTCCCGGCGATGACGACGAGATCGATTTGTGGCAACACCTCCGGTCAACGTTCGGCCATGTCAGTGCGGAACGTGTGCTGTCCGGACAGGGACTGGTAAACATATTTCAGTGGTTGAAAGATTCCGTTCGATACCGGGAGCCTCGCTGGCTGGCGGCTGCCAGGGCGAGCGGAGATCCGGCAAGGGCAATTTCCGATGCGGCGCTGCTTCGTAAAACGCCGATTGCCGTTGCGGCGCTCGATCGTTTCGTGACCATCCTGGGTGCCCTTTCCGGTGATTTCGCCCTGACCGGAATGGCCTTTGGCGGAGTGTACCTGGGCGGCGGGATACCGCCCCGAATCCGGTCTGTCATCCTGGACGGCCCGTTTCAGGAGGCCTTCACCCGGAAGGGACGATTTACATCGATGATGGAAAAGACCGCCGTCAAGATTATCCTGAATGATCGGGCGGCACTACTGGGGGCGGCCATCGGCGCGATGGAATAGGGACTGGATTCAGGATACAAGATACAGGATTCTGGATTCTGGATGCTGGATACTGGATACTGGATACTGGATGCAGGATTCTGGATACTGGATGCTGGATGCTGGATGCTGGATGCTGGCGGGATACAAGATGCAGGATGCAAGATACAGGTTGTCGGCAACCGGGTAAATCGGCAAACCGGCTAAACCGGCCAACTGGCCCACGGGCGAACGGGCCCACGGGACCCGATGTTACAAACCGACAAACCTCTTTTACAGGTGATGAAAAATGACCAAACTCGAAGCGTTGGCAACCCAAGGCCAATCCGTCTGGTATGACTATATCCGGCGGTCCCTGATCACGTCCGGCGAGCTTGCGTCACTGGTGGCCCAGGGCGTTCGCGGGGTCACGTCCAATCCGGCCATCTTTGAAAAGGCCATTGCCGGAAGCAGCGACTATGACCCGGCCATCAAGGCTCTGATTGCCGAAGACACATCGGTGGAGGCGATCTATGAAAGCCTGGCCATCGTCGATATTCAAATGGCGGCGGATGTTCTGAGATCGGTATATGACGACACCGACGGGTACGATGGGTACGTCAGCCTGGAGGTGAGCCCCGAACTGGCCAACGATACCCACGGCACCGTGACCGAGGCCATCCGGCTGTTTACCACGGTGGCCCGACCCAATGTCATGATCAAGGTCCCGGCCACACCGGCCGGGATTCCCGCGATTGCCGAACTGATCGGATACGGCGTGAACGTCAATGTGACCCTCATTTTCGGAGTGGATAATTACGCCGCCGTCGCGGATGCGTACCTTTCCGGACTGGAGCGGCTGGCCGAAACCGGGCCGACCGTGGACGGCGGCCACGGGGTCGATCGGGTCGCCTCCGTGGCTTCCTTTTTTGTGAGCCGGGTGGACACTGCGGTAGATGCCGCCCTCGAAGCCATCGGAAACAGCGACCTTCAAGGCACCATCGCCATTGCCAATGGCAAGGTGGCCTATGCCCGTTTTCAGAACATATTTTCTGGAGACCGGTGGGATCGCTTGGCGGGGCAAGGAGCGCAGGTGCAGCGGGTGCTCTGGGCCAGCACGGGCACTAAAAATCCCGCTTATCCAGACACCCTCTATGTGGACGAATTGATCGGGCCGGATACGGTGAACACACTTCCTCCGTCGACCCTGAAAGCGTTTGCCGATCACGGCAGGGTCCATGGGACGCTGACCGCCGGAGTCAAAGAAGCCCGGTCCCGTCTCGACCGACTGGCGGATTTGGGCATCCGGCTTGAAGATGTCACACAGAAGTTGCAGAATGAGGGGGTCGACGCATTTGCCCGCCCCTTCCGGTCGTTGATGGCCAGTATTGCCCAAAAAAAGGAGGATCTCCAGTATCTGTCCTCCAGCACCTCCGAAAAACTGGGGCCGTTCGACACAGCGGTCCGGAAGAACTTGGCGGGGCTGGTCGAAGAGGATGTCATCCGCCGCATCGGAGCCCATGATTATACAGTATGGAAACCCGAACCCACCGAAATTACCAATCGGCTGGGTTGGCTGGACAGCCCGCGGGTTATGGCGGACGCCATTGGGGACATCGAGGCGTTTGTCGATGACATCCGCAGCGAGGGGTTCACCCATGGGCTCCTGCTCGGCATGGGCGGTTCCAGTCTGGCTCCGGAAGTGTTTCGAAACATATTCGGTGTCGCCGAGGGATATCTGGACGTGACGGTTCTCGACAGCACGGATCCGGGTTCGGTGCTCGAAAAGCAGCGCCGCCTCGATCCATCCAAAACGCTGTTCATCGTCTCGACCAAGTCCGGCGGGACCATCGAAACCATCTCCTTTATGAAGTACTTCTATACGGCGGTCCTGGCTGACGTGGGCCCGGACCGGGTCGGGCGCCATTTCTGTGCCGTCACCGATCCGGACAGCGGGCTGGAGGCGATGGCAGAAGAGCTCAACTTCCGGAAGGTTTTTCGCAACGATCCGAACATCGGAGGGCGGTATTCGGCCCTCTCCTTTTTCGGCCTGGTCCCGGCGGCCTTGCTCGGGATCGACCTGAAACGGATTCTGGCCCGTGCCGCTGCCATGGCCGGCCATGCCGCTGACCCCGGCAGTGACAACACCGCCGCATGGCTCGGGGCCGCCATGGGAGAGCTGGCTGTGGCCGGGCGCGACAAAGTGACCCTTATCACCTCCGAGCCCCTGCGGCCGTTCGGTGCCTGGGCTGAACAGCTTATCGCCGAAAGCACCGGAAAGGAGGGGCGCGGGATACTGCCGGTGGAGGGTGAAGCGGTGCTGGGGCCCGAGACCTACGGGCAGGATCGGCTGTTTGTGGTTTTGAAACTGGACGGCGATAACGCCCGGGACGATGAGGTCCGGGCGCTGGCGACGGCCGGGTATCCGGTGGTACAGATTCGCCTGAGAGATGTGTATGATGTGTGCGGGGAGTTTTTCAGGTGGGAGATGGCCACGGTGATCGCCGGACGCCGCCTGGGGATCAATCCTTTTGACCAGCCGAATGTGGAATCGGCAAAGATCCTGGCCCGCGAGATGATGGCCGCCTACCAGGAAAAGGGGACACTCCCGGAGCCCTCTCCGGATTATGATGGTAACGGCATCCGGATCTATGCCGGCGGCGCCGTGTCACAGCCGGAAACCGCGCTGAGAGATTTTTTGGATGCCGCGGATCCCGGAGACGATATGGCGACCGGCCGCAGCTACGTGTCCATACAGGCCTACGTGCATCCGACACCGGAGATGGACGCCGCCCTCCAGGAGCTGCGCACGCGCATCCAGAAATCCACCCGCCTGGCCACGACCATCGGTTACGGGCCGCGATTTCTGCATTCCACTGGGCAGCTCCACAAAGGGGATGCCGGCAAGGGGCTCTTTATTCAGATCACCACTGATTATCCCGAGGACGCGGATATTCCGGATCAGGCCGGTGACCGCGCATCCCACATGACATTCGGTGTCCTGATCACTGCCCAGGCGCTGGGAGACCGTCAGGCCCTGCTCGACGGCCGTCGCCGGGTGCTGCGCATACACGTCGAAGGGAACTTTCAGGAGGCGCTGGAACGGTTGACGGCGGCGCTGGAATAGGTTTCGCTGGATGCTGGATGCTGGATACTGGATACTGGATACTGGATGCTGGCGGGATGCAGGATGCAAGATACAGGTTGTCGGCAACCGGGTAAACCGGCCAACCGGCGAAACCGGCTATACCGGCAAACCGGCAAACCGGCAAACGGTACGCAAACACCCATTGAACAATAGAATGGCCAAAGATGATACGATAGCATTTAAGCGACAGGCCGCCTACCGGGCGGCCGGTTTTGTGGCATCCGGGATGGTCGTCGGACTGGGCACCGGCAGCACTGTACGGTTTGTTCTCGAGGCGATCGCCCTGCGACTTCGTCAGGGGAATCTGGAGCGCGTCGTGGGGGTGCCCACATCGTTGCGGACGGAGAAGCAGGCGCAGGAATTAGGTATCCCCCTGACCACCCTCAATGATCGGCCGATCCTTGATCTCACCATTGACGGCGCAGACGAGGTCGACGACTCATTGAATCTCATTAAAGGCGGTGGCGGTGCGTTGCTCCGTGAGAAAGTCGTCGCCCAGGCCAGCCGGCGAAACATTTTCGTCGTCGATGATAGCAAGTGCTCGACCCGGCTGGGAACCCAATGGGCATTGCCGGTGGAGGTGATTCCTTTTGCCTGGCAGGTCGAAACCGACTTTCTGGAGGCCCTTGGCGCTCGGGTCTCCCTGCGGGTGGATCAAAACCAGGCGCCCCGACGGACCGACAACGACAATCTTATTTTGGATGCCGCATTTGGACCGATCGGGGATCCTGCCGGCCTTGATCTGAAACTCAACGCCCGGGCTGCAATTATGGCGCACGGCTTGTTTTTGGAACTGGCCACAGACCTTATCGTAGCGGGCAGCGACGGCATCCGTCATCTGACGTGACATCCGTTCGTTCCGGTACCTGCCCGTTAATAGCGGTTACCATGAATATGTTCCGATAGAAGGTAGGCACCGGACTGAAAGTTTGGTTTCGGAATGGAATTCCGGCAGCCGCCGGAGGAAGGACGAATTCTCTTGAATGTGTTTCATGAATACTTTTAACTTAAGAATTCCCTGCAGCGTAGTGGAGCGGAGTGGAAGTTCCGCCCAGCGGGGCTGCCGGGAACTAAATTTTAGCTGCTACAATGAAGGCGGGTAAATCTTTTAGCCTGTGAGCGACATCGGCACATTTCAGAAAATCGTACAACGATGTTACGTGCGCGTGTCGCCTTTCTTTTATCGTTTCCCCTGAAAACGAACCACGGGAAACATACATCGCATCGTGAATTGGGCTGCAAATATTCTTCTTGTCATCTACGTTCTCTCGGCAGCACTTTTGATGCTCTATGGGCTCAACTGTTATGTCCTGATCTTCCTGTTTCAGCGGCGACGGAAGTCGGCGGAGATGCGACAGCAACTGCTTATGGATCGATTTCCGGATCCTCTTGGCCGCATCGATCTTCCGGTGGTGACCACTCAAATTCCGTTGTACAATGAAATGAACGTGGCAGAACGGGTGATGCTGGCCGCTTCGCGAATGCGCTACCCTTCCGGAAGACATGAGATCCAGGTTCTTGATGATTCCACCGATGAAACCCGGGAGGTGGTCGATCGGATGGCGGAACGTCTCAGGCAGACCGGTGTGGACATCACCGTGATTCGCCGGGATGACCGCACCGGCTTCAAAGCCGGCGCCCTGGCCCTGGGTATGAAAAAGGCTCGCGGTGAATTAATTGCCATATTCGATGCCGACTTCGTGCCTCCGGAGGACTATCTGCTGCGGACGGTGCCCAATTTTTTAGCGGACTCCGGCATCGGATTGGTGCAGGCTCGATGGGGACACTTGAACCGCAATTGTTCTTTGTTGACCCGGGCCCAGTCTATCGGCATCGACGGGCACTTCATGATCGAACAGGCCGCGCGCACATGGAACAGGCTCTACATGAACTTCAACGGCACGGCAGGAATCTGGCGACGGGGGGCCATTGAGGACGGTGGCGGCTGGAATTGGGACACACTCACCGAAGACATGGATCTTTCCTATCGGGTGCAGCTTGCCGGCTGGCGCACCGCTTTCCTGCCGGATCTGGTGGTGCCCGCAGAAATCCCGGAAGACATTCGGGCCTTCAAGGGACAGCAGTTTCGGTGGGCCAAGGGCTCTATCCAGACAGCCAAAAAACTGCTGTCGCGGGTTCTGGAGGCCCCGATTCCTGTGTTTCAGAAGATACAGGCGGTATTTCACATGACCCACTACCTGGTTCATCCACTGATCCTGCTGTCGGGCCTTTTGTCGCTGCCGATGCTCCTGTGGATCGGCTTCACCTTCTCGCCCTGGGTATTTACCGCCCTCGGAATTGTGCTTCTGTCGGCCATGGCCGCTCCCAGCAGCCTCTATGTAGTTAGTCAGCGATCGGCCTATCCGGATTGGCGCCGGCGCCTTCTCATCCTCCCGGCTCTTGTGGGCGTTGGCGTGGGGATTGCGTTGTCCAACACTCGCGCCGTGATCGAAGCCGTCATCGGACACGACAGCGATTTTATCCGGACCCCAAAGCGGGGCGACCGGCAGATCAAGCGCTACGCCCTTCGGCCCCCGGCGATGGCCTTGCTGGAAGTGCTGATGGGCCTGTACTGTGCCGGGGCGCTCGGGGTATATTTGGCCGCCGGGAAATATCTGGTCGGCCCCTTCCTGCTCGCTTATGCCGGCGGGTTCCTCTTTGTCGGCCTTCTGTCCCTGGTTCATGCGGCAGGATCGTTAAAATGACCTCCTGCAGAGGATCGGGGGTCCTGTTCGGGCTGTCGGTTCTGCTCATGATGTTTCTTTGCTGGATGGGCGGACGATTCGGCCCCATTGGAGACCGGCCCCTGATCGTGCCGGGACTGTCGGGGGAGATACCGGCTGGAATCTTCGTGTTGTTATTCGGGGCCGCCTGGGCCGTCGGTTTGCTGGTCTTTCTGCTTTTTCCCCGGCACCTGTCCGACGCCCGGGCCACCGTATGGATTGTCGGTATCGCCTTGCTGGCCCGGCTGCTTCTGATTCCCCATCCGCCATCGGACGATGTCAACCGGTATCTGTGGGAAGGACGGCTGGTCCGGGAGGGCATCAGCCCGTATCACTTCCCGCCGAACCATGTGTCTTTATCGGAATTGACCGAAGGGGACAGATATCACCCGAAACTCAACCACCCTGACGTTTCTGCCGCGTATCCTCCCTTTACCATTCTTCTTTTTGCGGCCGCCGGCGGCGTATTCTACCACCCCCTGGCGGTCAAGCTGCTTGTCTTGGCATGTGACATTGGCACCCTGGTGCTGTTGTTTCTGATGCTGCGCCATCGCGGTCTGGATCTGCGGTGGAGTCTTCTCTACGCCGTCAACCCGATCATCCTCTACAGCTTTGCCGGGCAGGGGCATTTTGATGCGATCCACAACCTGTTTATGTTGGGCGCAATTGTCCTCTATGATCGCAAATCCTGGGTCTGGATGTTTGTGGTCGCCGGTCTGGCAATTCAATCCAAGTACGTGGCGGCTCTTGCGATCCCCTTTTTACTGCGACGCGAGAACATTTACTGGAGCTGGATCACCGTTTTCGTCGCGGCGCTGCCGTTCGGGCTGTTTGTCCACGAGGGTGCCGCAGCGGTTTTCACCGGCTTGATCCATTTCGGCGAGGCTTTTGCCTTCAATGGCCCCATCCACGGTATGCTCCGATGGGGTTTCGGGGACCTGGCGACGGCAACCATGATCGGCAAGACGTTGTTTCTCGTCTGCTATGGGGGCGGCTGCCTGTATTTTCACCCCCGATTGAACCCCCGGTTTGCCGGCGATCCGGTTTCGGGCTGTTTTTTTTCAATGGGACTGCTCATCCTGCTGTCGCCGACCGTCCACTTCTGGTATCTCAGCTGGATCGTCCCCTTTCTGGTGATCCGGCCAACCGCCTCATGGATCGTGCTCTGTCTGACCGTCAGCACATATTTTACTACACTGGGCGTCCAACGGGCCACCGGTATCTGGCACCTGCCGGCCTGGGCCTGGGCGATGGAGTGGCTGCCGTTCCTTCTCCTGTGTAGTCTGGATGTCCGGTCCGGGCTTCGGCAGGCGGTGCGCCCCATGGGACACCTGCCGGCCCAATCAATGTCCGTCATTATACCGACCCTGAACGAAGCCGACGGCATCTCCGATTGCATACGGTCCGTCTTTGACGATCCGGCGGTATCGGAGGTCATCGTGGTGGACGGTGCCTCCGGGGATGGTACCGCCACCGTGGCCGGTGCGGCCGGCGCCCAGGTACTGGAACATGCCCTGCCCCCGGACAGGGGCGGCGGCCGGGGCGGGCAGATTCTCGCCGGGTTGAAAAAGGCCACCGGGGATGTGGTTGCGGTGGTTCACGCAGACACCCGTGTACGGCCGCCATCTTTTTCACGCATGTGCCGGGTGTTGTCACGACAGCCGATGATCGTCGGAGGCGCCCTGGGTGGCTGTTTCTCCGGAACGGATCCGCGCTTCAACGCGTTGGAGGCCGCCAATGATCTGAAATCCGCCCTGCTCCGAATCCATTTCGGCGATCAGGTGCAGTTCTTTCGCAGGGTGCCGGTAACAACGTATCGGTTGTTTCCAGCCATCCCTCTCATGGAGGATGTGGAATTGAGCCTTCGATTGAACCGGCTCGGAAGGCAAACATACCTTTTCGGAACCGCCTCGATTTCGGCACGGCGCTGGGAGGCCGCCGGTTTCGGGAGGGCAGCCTTGATTGTCCGGCTGGTGGTCGAGTATCTTGTTGCCCGATGCTGTGGCCGGCTGGAAACCACGGAAATGTATCGAAGATATTATGCCGCAACAAAAAATTAACATGATTCTACCCATTGGTTAACCCGGCTTCCAAATGATAATCGGTCATAGATTCGAATTTAAAGGATGGGGGAGGAAATGGCCCGAGAACATATTCTCGTTGTGGACGATGAAGAAGATATTCTGGAACTGGTCCGTTACAACCTGGCCAGGGAGGGGTATAAGGTGACCTGTGCCGCCACAGGGGAGGAGGCCCTGAAAAAGGCGGACTCCGAAGCCATCGATTTGATGGTCCTGGATTTGATGCTGCCCGGGATCAATGGCCTTGAAGTAGCCCGGAAACTGAAAGGTGCCGCCAAAACCCGGAACCTGCCCATTGTCATGCTCACGGCCAAGGGCGAGGAGGCGGATGTTGTTTCCGGACTGGAACTGGGTGCCGATGACTATATCACCAAACCGTTCAGTCCCCGGGTCCTGGCGGCCCGGGTGCGCGCGGTGTTGAGGCGTCGTACCCGGGAGGTGGCCGAGGAAGCACCTGTTCTCGAACGGCACGGATTGGTGATCCACCCCGGGCGACGGAGTGTCCTGTTGGAGGGGAAACCGATAAAGCTGACCTTCACCGAGTTTCAGGTTCTCTACTCTCTGGCCCGGCGCCCGGGCTGGGTGTTTACCCGATCCCAGATCGTGGATGCGGTTCGTGGCGACGATTACCCGGTAACCGATCGAAGTGTGGATGTTCAAATTGTCGGACTGCGGAAAAAACTTGGCCCCAGAGGCGATACTATCGAAACGGTCCGTGGCGTGGGCTACCGGTTCAAAGAAGAACCCGAATAAAGCGGAAACGACTCCTCTGGCAGCTTTTTCCGTCCTATGTCCTTATCACGCTGATCGCCATTGTCGCCGCAAGCTGGTTTGCGACCAGAGAATTGCAGGCGTTTTTCCTACAGCAGGCCGCAAACGATCTTCACTCAAGAGCGTCTCTCCCTGACCCCGCCATCCAGCGGCATTTGTATCCACCGGACACGGTCGCCATCGATCGTATCTGCAAGGATGCGGGCCGTCGGGCGGGGACCCATCTGACCGTAGTGCCGTGTCCATCTGTCAGCCGAGGATCGAAGAGCGTCAGATCGACGTGGCCATCATTGGCGACGGCAACAGCCGGGTCGCTATCGATCCTTCGCTGGTGGAACAGGCCATCGTCAACCTGCTCGACAACGCGATTAAATACAGTGACAACGCAGGACGGATCGAGATTGACGTCAATTCCGGGGATTCTGAACTGGTCATCAGTGTCAAGGACAACGGCATCGGTATTTCCAACGATCACCTGCCACGCCTTTTTGAGCGATTCTACCGGGTGGATCAGGCTCGCAGCAGAGCCCTCGGGGGAACGGGCCTTGGCCTGTCCATTGTAAAACACATCCTGCAGGCCCACGGTGGCCGGGTTTCTGTCGAGAGCCTCCCGGGGATCGGGTCCACGTTTCGCATTCATCTGCCGAACAACGGAGTCTGATGAAGCGATGCTGGTTTGCACGATTGTGGAATCCAGAATGGGGAATGCGGAAGGTGGAATTCGGAGACGGGAGGCAGGATGCAAGATACAGGGGACACAAATCATTCAGGATCCAGCGTTCAGGTGTCGGTGTTCAGGTGCCCGTTCACTGGTGCCAGGTTTTGGGTCCCAGGCGAAATATGCCTTATTGACTTAACATCCCTTATCGGAGACATATGAACCTGCCAGTCGAAAGCCTTCGCCGATATATAGGCGTTGCCATAAATATGGTCCGTTTCAGCAGAGAGGATTCTGCCAACAGAATACGGTGATACGTCACCAATCGGAACGGAATTCTGACAAGCGCTATAGATGCGCCTGATATGTGCCGGGATTCTACCTACCACGGCACTCGACACTGGTTTTTCCCTTTTTCCGCTCTCCAAAAGGGAATTTTCATCAACCTTTCTCTCACAGTTTAGAAGGAGGACCGCCATGAAACAAAAGACATTGTGTATTCCTCTATTAATGCTGGCCCTGCTGATCTTCGGATTCGGCACCGTATCCGCAGAGACCCTGCAACTGCTGACCTGGTCAGGCTATGCATCCAAGGCGCTGGTGGATAAATTCGAGGCAGAAACCGGCATCACGGTAAAAGTAACCAATTCCAACAACGAAGAAATGATAGCGAAACTACGGGCGACCCGGGGCGCCGGGTTTGACCTGGCCCAGCCCAGCCAGGACCGCGTTCAATCGGTCCAGGAGAAATACAAGATCTATCAACCCATCGACATGTCCAAGGTCGACACCGACCAGATTATCCCGGCCATGCTTGAAGCCGTAAAGAAGAACACCACGGTTGGCGGGAAAGCGCATGCGGTGCCCTTCTGCTGGGGGACCTCCGGATTGGTGGTGAACAAGAAATTGGCCCCCAGGGCTCGGGATTACTCGGATCTGATGAACGCATTTTATAACGGGCGCATTGCATACCGGCTCAAGCGGCCGACCCTGATCGGATTGGCCTTTGCCATGGGAGAAAATCCGTTTGCCAAGTACAGTGACCCCAAGGCCTACCGGGCGTTGATGGAACGTGTCGGTCAGGCCATGATCGACGCCAAACCGTTTGTAAAGTTATACTGGACCAATGGCGACGCATTGCTTGAAGCGATGCGCTCGGGTGAAGTGCATGTGGCCATGGCCTGGGACGGCGGCGGCTGGAAATTGTTCAACGAAAATTCGAATATTGACTTTGTCGCTCCGGTCAGCGGCGCTCTGGGGTGGATCGACACCTTTGCCATTCCGGCCAAGGCGAAAAATGTCGAGGCGGCCTACAAATGGATCAATTTTGTACTGCGACCGCAAAATGCGGCAGCGTTTACAAACTCACAAAAATACGGTACCGCGTCCCGGGGTTCACTGGAATACCTGGATCCCTCGGTGCGCGATAATTTTGTGCGTTGTTTTCCACCGATCCATATTAACAATATCAAGTGGTACCCGCCCGTACCGGCCAAGCTGGAAGCCATAGAGGGAAAGATATTGGATAAAGTCAAAGCGGCAAGATAGCGGCTGTTTCATCCGCCTGGGGCGATGTAACTCTCGCCCCTGACGGAACAAGATGAGCGGCCAACATCATTTATGCTCCGGCCGGAGCGCGGATCGATGTTTGACCGTCATCTATTTCTCCTATCTGGTTCGCCATAAATGCAATCCGTTCTGTTATGAAAATAGATCTTTCCGTTCAGCACGTAACCAAAACATACGCAGATTTCACGGCCGTCGATGATGTGTCGTTTCAAGTTGAAACCGGACGTTTTTTTTCCATCCTGGGGCCTTCCGGATGCGGCAAGACGACCCTGCTTAGAATGATTGCCGGATTATCCGAGCCCGACAGCGGCAAGATCGAAATACGCGCCAGGGATATGGCCGGTATTCCGCCCAACCGGCGGCCGGTGAACCTGATATTTCAGAACCTGGCGCTGTTTCCTATGATGGATGTGGCTGAAAATATTGCATTTGGTCTCCATCGACGGGGCGAAGGTAAAGCCGTTATCCATAAAAAAGTTTCGGCCATCCTGGAGCGAGTCGATTTGGCCGGGTTCGAAACAAAGAAAATCGAACAGCTTTCCGGTGGGCAAAAGCAACGGGTGGCGATTGCCCGTTGCCTGGTGCTGGAGCCGGCCGTGCTGCTGCTGGATGAACCGCTGGGGGCCCTGGACTTGAAGCTGCGCGAGCAGATGAAAGTGGAGCTGAAAAAACTTCAGGCCAAGGTTGGCACCACCTTTGTTTACATCACACACGACCAGTCCGAAGCCCTGGTCATGTCGGATCACGTGGCCGTCATGAACCAGGGCGTATTTCAACAGATGGATACACCCCAGAATCTTTACAATCACCCCCGGACGCCTTTTGTAGCCCGATTTGTGGGCGACAATAATGCCTGGGCCGGACGCGTCAACAGCAGTGACGGTAAAACGGTCAGTATAGAAACCAATGATGGTTTCACTTTCCAGGTGCTCTCAGACCAATCGTTCCAACCCGGCGAACCTGTAGATCTGTTTCTCAGACCCGAAGCCATGCTCATTCAGCCGGATGAAGCCATTGCCGACTTGAACCGATTCGAAGTTGTGGTCAAATCGCTTTTGTTTGACGGAGCCAACAGCCGCCTTTTGGTCAATCCGCTGAAAACCGGGACTGAGCTGCTCATCGCGCTGCCCCAGAACCGACAATATGATTATGTCCGCAGGGATGATAAAATCGAGGTCGGCTGGGCCAAAACATCCGGATTATGCTTCCCGAAAATCGAAACATGAACACTTCTGCCAGGGCAAAAAATAGAAATTTTCGCTGGGGGCTGCTCTTTTTTCTTGCGCCGGTTTGCCTGTGGCTTTTTTTACTTATTGTGTTGCCCCACATTGACCTGCTGATCATGTCTTTCAGGGCAGAAAACGACATGGGGGACATGGTGTGGAGTCTGTCCAATTACCGCAACTTCTTCGAGGAACCGGTTTACTGGCTCACATATGTGCGCACTGCCATCTATTCAGTCCTGGTGACCTTTCTCACCTTTTGCATTACCCTGCCCCTGGCATTTTACATTACCAAGGTGGTCTGTCCCCGATACCAGGGATTTCTAACCATTCTTTTACTGATGCCCTTCTGGGTGAGCGAACTGGTAAGGGTGTACGGCTGGATGATCCTGCTCAGGGAAAGCGGCGTGGTCAACCACTTCCTGCTGAAAATCGGACTCCTGAACCAGCCGATCGAAATGCTTTACCGAGACACCACCATGGTTCTCGGTCTGGTCTACACCTCGATGCTGTTCATGGTGGTCCCGTTGATTTCAGTCCTTGAAAGCCTTGACGACAGCCTGATCGAGGCCGCTCATGATCTGGGTGCGAATACGTGGTCCATCCTGTTTAAGATTATCATCCCGCACGCCACTCCGGGGATTGTATCCGGTTCGATCGTCGTATTCATGTTGACGCTGGGAAACTATCTGACACCCAATCTGATGGGGGGTAAAAACTCGCTCTGGTTTACTGAGCAAATCTACAACCAGTTCATCGCCAGCTTTAACTGGAACCAGGGTTCCGCATTTGGCTTTCTGCTGCTGATCATCTCTTCCCTTATTGTATGGCTGGGGCTGACGCTGTCGCGTCAAAAACTGGGGAAGGTTGTGCAATGATCCGGACACTGCCGCAATCCAGGGGATATTCTTTCGGTTTTAAACTTTACATGCTGGTGTATTTTACCTTTCTGTTTGCCCCCCTTGTCATCACCTGTGTCCTGGCGTTTAACGACTCCCAGTTTCCGTCGCTGCCATGGAAAGGATTTACGCTGGAATGGTTTACGGCGGATTTGCCACACCGGGTGGGTATTTTTCACGACCGTATCAATCTGGACAGTATCTGGGTGAGCCTGAAGGTGGCATCCTTCGTCACTCTGCTGGCAGTCGGCGTGGGGACCTGCGGTGCCTTTCTGTTTGAACAGGAAGAATTTCGTTACAAACAGTTGCTCTATTTTCTGATGATATCCCCTCTGGTGATACCCGGCGTCATCCTGGGCATATCGATATTGATGTTCAGTACGACACTGGGGCTCTATTTCGAGCAATCCTGGAATCTGGATGTTGCGCTTTTCCGTCCCGGTGTCTGGCTGGTCGTTCTGGGGCAGTTCTCCTTTATCGCCACACTGGTGACGCTGGTGGTTTCGGCGCGTCTGAAAAAGTTCGACCGCACTCTGGAAGAGGCGGCCATGAACCTGGGCGCCAACCGTTTTGAAGTCATCTGGTATATTACCCTCCGATTTTTACGACCCGCTATCATTGGGTCCGGGGCGGTCGCCTTTCTGATGTCTTTCGAAAACTTCAACACCACCCTTTTCCTGGTGGGTTCTGAAGCGACCCTTCCGATCAACCTTTATCTGCAGGTTCGCGACGGCAGCACACCGGTGATCAATGCCATTTCTTTTCTTCTCATCCTAGGCACCTCTCTGCTGGCATTGGTGAGTTCACTGGTCGCAAAGAAGTCGGATCAAGCTACTTAATCGGGATTTTGGGGGTCGCCCTGTTATGGCACCCTCGATTACGCCGATAGGAACGATGATGGTAAGCATTTTTGACATTTTTAAAATTGGCATCGGACCTTCCAGTTCTCATACGGTTGGACCGATGCGGGCTGCCGCGGCATTTCTATCTCATCTGGAGGCCCATCAAAAGCTCGTCCGCACCACGCGTATCAAAACCGAGCTTTTCGGTTCTCTGGCTTTAACCGGTCGCGGTCATGCTACCGATGGCGCCATTATTCTGGGACTCGCCGGTGAGGACCCTGAAACGGTCCATCCGGATAAGATTCCACAGATACTTGAAAAAATTGCCAACGAGCATCGAATCCTATTGTTGGGAAATCACAACATCCGGTTTGTACAGGACGATGACCTTCTGTTTAATGTTGATGAACGGCTTCCCTTTCACTCCAATGCCATGCGCTTTTCCGCCGAAGATGCCATGGGCAACGAATTGGATGCGTTGACATATTATTCCATTGGCGGCGGTTTCGTGATCTCTGAACATGAAAGGGAGAGCGCAACCCCGCCTGATGGATCTGAAACCTGCCCGCCGTTCCCATTCCGAACGGCCGATGAACTGCTTGAGATCGGTCGTAAAAACCGGTTGTCCATAGCTGAAATCGTCCTGGAAAATGAAAAAATTCATCGCCAAGAAGATGCCATATTTAGAAAACTCAACATCATCTCAAATACCATGGATGACTGTACCGAACGTGGATGCCGGATGGAAGGAATCCTGCCGGGCAGTTTGCATCTCAAACGCAGGGCTCCGCAACTCTATCGGGATCTATTGGACAGCCGGGAGAAAGCCCTCAGAGATCCGCTGACCATGTTGGATTGGGTCAGCCTGTGGGCCATGGCGACCAGCGAGGAGAATGCGGCGGGCGGCAGGGTGGTGACTGCGCCGACGAATGGGGCGGCCGGCGTCATTCCTGCTGTTCTGCGGTACTGCAAAAGCTTCCATGCCACCACTGATGAGCATCCAATTTATAACTTCTTGATGACGGCCGGGGCCATCGGGGCCCTTTACAAGCTAAATGCCTCCATTTCCGGAGCAGAGGTCGGCTGCCAGGGAGAGGTCGGGGTCGCCTGTTCCATGGCGGCCGCCGGACTGACCGCAGCCCTTGGGGGAAGCAACGAGCAGATCGAAAATGCAGCCGAAATCGGGATGGAACACAACCTGGGGCTCACCTGCGACCCGGTGAATGGCCTGGTTCAGATACCCTGCATCGAACGCAATGCCATGGGCGCGGTCAAGGCCATCAATGCCTCGCGTCTCGCCCTGCGTGGGGACGGCAAGCATGTCGTTTCGCTGGACAAGGTGATTAAAACGATGCTTCAGACCGGTGCGGATATGCAAACGAAGTATAAAGAAACCTCTGAAGGGGGCCTGGCTGTGAATGTGGTGGAATGCTAAATGGTGTTATTTCTTGTTTCAGGAATCCTCTGGAAGGGGTCATTGTCTCGCTAAAGGGGCGTGTGTGGGGCCCCATTCAAGCAAAATCGTCCGCTTTGAAAACGATCGCGTGTGTTCCAGGACAAGACGATCAATTATCCTGGCGAGGTGACCGCCAATAACCGAGAGGTGCCGCTGCGCAAGGGCATGTAACCGGCAGATCGATTTTCAGAATTAAGTTCCGATGACGCCGACGAAAAGCGGCAAATTGCAACCATCATCGACAACCCTTCAGCGAAAAGCAGAAAATTCAATCTCTGCGCTCTCCGCGACTCAGCGGTTTTTTTACTACAGGCCGGATTTGATAACCAGGTCGGTGATCGGCCCTCTCGATTTATCGCCTTTGAGCACCAGATGGCCGTAGATCTTGCTTCCGGTGAATTTACTGACCACCCAGTTCAGGCCGTTATTTTCGGAATCGAGATAGGGGTGATCTACCTGGTGGATGTCCCCCAGGCAGATGCACTTGACGCCTTCTCCCATGCGAGACAACAGGGCCCGGCATTCGGGACGGGACATGTTTTGCATTTCATCGATGATGACCACGGCATTTTCGATGTTCATCCCGCGGATATAGGTGAGGGGCAGCAGCTCAAACCGCTTTGTGTCGAACTTGGGGGGTGACTCGTCCGGCTCCGCAAATATCCGATTGGCCGGCCGCAGCTTGTGCAGCTTGATGATCAGATCGGCGATGTACCGGATATAGGGCTCCATCTTTTCTTCTATTTTCCCGGGAAGATAACCCAGCTTCTGGCCGATCTCGATCATGGGTTTGACCATATAAATTTTGTCGTGGGTTTTTTTCTGCTGGGTGAGATAAAGGGCCGTGGCCAGGGCCAGAAAACTTTTTCCGTAACCGGCATCGCTTTGTACGGAGATCACGTGGATGTCCGGATGAATCATCAGCTCCAGGGCCAGGTTCTGGTAAACCGTGCGTGGAGTGACATTCCAGATCCTGTTCTGATAGTCGATCACCCGGGCGCCTTCGGGGGGATAAAAAATCGGTTTCCCCTTCCCGCTCCACATGAAGGCGTTGGGCTGGAGGTCGGTTTCATCGGAGATAAACCCGGTAAAATGCTCGGCAACAGATTTAAAGGGGGAGGAATCCTTGTAGCTTTCGCTGGGGATGCCGCTGAGTCCTGCCTGGAGCTGCAGGATTTTGTCGTTGGTGACCAGAATCGGGTTGTCGATACCGCTGCCCTCGATTTCTTCGAGGATGTAATTGTCCACCAGGGAGGACAGGGACTTGGCCACTCCGTTGGCCTTGAGAACGTGGAACTGATCGGGGTTTTCAGTCAGGTGTTGAATGACCTTTGCAACGATGTGACCGAGGCGGGGGTCTTTTTTGAACTTATTTAGCTCAAGCAGTACATGGTATGGAATATATACATTGTTTTCATTGCCGTTTCTGAGTTTGAACAGAGCGCCGGGATCATCGAGCAACACGTTCGTGTCGATGAAATAGTGCTTTTCAAGGGTCATGAAGGAAATCCCTTCTTCACGCGCCGGCTTGCGAAACCGGCTGTTTTAAAAGAGCGGCAAAATTCGGACATTGAAGTCTTATACCCACATTTTGTAGTGTTTGTCAATGATATGGTGCTCAACATATGGTGGCGAAGGCAGATCCCCCGAATTTCCCGCGGAATGTTCAGGATAGCCGGATCCTGTTAGAACATGCTTGAGGGTTGGTCAAATTTGTTTTGTTTACCTGGCTAAGTTTTTGTATAATTGAACAGTTTGTTCGGCGGGGGTTATCGTCGATGGCTACCATTTTTTTTCTCCCCACGGTTAAAGGGCTACGGCACTATGAATACCATTCGCGTTGCCACCTGGGACGAGCTCCAGCATGAGCTTTTTACCGACGCCTGGGATTGCGATATCGGGCGCTTTCGGTCCCGCTACGCGTTTCGCGGGATTTCCGATGCCGACTACCGGCTTGAAACCACACTCATTCGACTCCAGGGACCTTATGACGCCCTGGAGCACCACCTGTTGAGAAACTTTCGGAAATATGCACTTCGAAATGTGGTTGAAGGCGACTCCATATGGCACTGGCCTTCCGTCGCGCAGCACTATGGGCTTCCGACCCGCTTGATGGACTGGACCTACTCACCGTTCGTGGCCATGCATTTTGCCACCGATAACATAGAAAAGTTCGATACCGACGGGGTCATCTGGGCAGTCAATTACGTGCAAGCCCATCAACTCCTTCCGGAAGAACTCCACGTGAACCTGGACCGGGAAGGGGCCAATGTGTTCACGGTGGAGATGCTGTCCGATTCTGTAAGATCCCTGGAAGAACTGGCCGGCCTATCCGACGATACGTACGTTCTCTTTTTCGAACCGCCATCCATGGATGATCGTATCGTCAACCAGTTTGCCTTTTTCTCGATCACGTCCGACCCGGCGGCCTGCCTGGACGATTGGCTCGGCGAGCACCCATCGATCTGGCGAAAGATCGTGATACCGGCGGAGCTGAAATGGGAGATCCGGGACAAACTCGATCAGGGGAACATTACCGAGCGGGTCCTGTTCCCCGGCCTGACGGGGTTGAGCCGGTGGTTGAAGCGGCACTATAGCCCCAGGTGTTAAAAGAAGATGCTGGATGGATACTGGATTCTGGATACTGGATACTGGATACTGGATACTGGATGCTTGAAATCTGGACGGTGGACTTTGGATTGGTAGAGAGCTGAAAGCTCAAAGCTCAAAGTTGAAAGGTGAAAGATAGTAAGGAAAGATGACGTTCCGCGTTGCGAAACAAATGACTCTTTCCACCGGTCAACTGGCGAAACTGGCGAACCGGCAAACCGGCTAAGCCGGCAAACGGGCGCACCCTTCGACGCGCTATGCTTGCTCCCTTCGGCTTCGCTCAGGACAGGCAGGACAAGCGGGCCCACGGGTTAACGGATCCACGGGCCAACGGGCTAACCCACCTATCCTACGGAATGCAATCCCTTTCGTCATCCCGTTTAAAACCTTACGGGGTGCTGACCTGACCGGCCCTATATCCCCCACTCGATTCCCCTTCAAATATCTTATCTACACGCGCCGTATGAACCGATGCGCAATTCTAACACGTCTCTAATCATTTGCTAGCAAAAACATAATACTCTGTCATTAGCATAGGGTCTCCGTTCGGGGCGGTGCCATGCTCTGTTTCATGCCCGTCCATGGGGTGGAAACATGAACACAGGACCTTCGGTACATGGCGAAAAGTCCTTGTATGACAAGCGGCAGATCATCACATCGTGCAACCTGACCCTTCTGGAATTTGGCTCAACCGCTTGTATTTGTTATGCAGGAGGTATAAAAAATATAGTTCATATGCTACTTGAGAATTGAGCTGTCGGGGAGTGTTCCGTACCGATACGAATCATTCCGGCCAAGTAGGCTGGGATCCAGGTTCATACCACTCGAATCGTTCTGAATGCCGGCCCCGCGTCGGCATGATGAAAGAAACACCCCGACCCCTCAAAGAGATACGGTCACCTCTATCGAGAAAGGGCTGAAATGGCGGTTCACCTGCAGCGTGAATTGGATAAACTGAAGAAGCGGATTTTGTCCCTTGGAGCGCTTGTTGAAGAACGCGTTCATATGGCAACGCGAGCGATCGAAACCAGGGATATCGATCTGGCGACACAGGTCATAAAATCCGATCATGAGATCGACGAGATGGAAGTCGAGGTGGAGGAAGAGTGCCTCAAAGTGCTGGCGCTTCATCAGCCGGTTGCTATCGATCTTCGATTTATTGCAGCTGTGATAAAAATCAACAACGAATTGGAGCGTATCGGCGATCAGGCCGTTAATATTGCCCAGAGGATCATCAACATCGGCCAACGCGACCCGATCGACTTCTATTTCGATTATTCCATCATGGCGGAAAAGGCCGAAGCCATGCTCCGCAAAAGCCTGGACTCACTGGTCACCCTGGATCTCGATATCGCCTTCAACGTGCTGACGCTGGATGACGAAGTGGATGAAATCAAGGATGATGCCTATGACAAAATAAAGGCCGCTATCAGCCAGCGTCCGGAGAGGGTGGGATATCTGATCAATCTTTTTCTGATATCACGCCATCTGGAGCGTTTGGCCGACCACAGTACCAATATTGCCGAGGAAGTGATTTACCTTATCGAAGGCGAAATTATCCGCCATGGGAACTATTGATAGACCCGGCAATCACACCCATTTTCCTTCCTGTCTCCAATCCCCTGTTCTAGCTTGTATGCCGGACCGGTGGTCACGTGTCTGCAGGGTCTCCCTGATTTGACATCGGCGTGGCATTTATATTAAAGCAATTCCCAGTATTTGCCGTTGCCCAGGTAACGACGGCGTCGCCGGGTCAGGTGCGATCGGTGCCCCGGGCGATCCGTGTTTCGGAAGCCGGAGGTCGAGATTTGGCAGGTTTTGAAGAGCGGCGGAAATGTCCCAGGATAGAGATCCGATGGCCCATATCGATCCAGACCGATCATGGGGTCGTCAATGGCGAAACCGTCAACATCTCCTCCGAAGGGGTTTCCATTTGCTGCGATGAGCCGATACCCCTCGAAAAAAGTCTGAAGATATCTATTTTGCCGCCGAACCACCACATTATCGAGATCTCCGGGCGAATCACCTGGTCCGACCTGTGCGGGATCGATGCGGAGAATGCAAGCGTCGGTATCGGCATCTGTTTTCTGGAGATATCCAAGGCCGACCAGGATTATTTCAATCAGGTGGTGATCGATAACAGGGAATCCTGATTCCCGGCGACGATCCCGCCGCAGTCGCATGCCCCCACTGGATACCACTGTCACTGATTGCCAAAACCGTTCCAATCACCACAATCCGGACACTGCCAGGTAATCCCATTACAGGACATGCCCCAAAAATTGTCGTTCATGCAATTCTGGCAGATGGCAAAACCGCACCGGCACCGCCAGACAAACGGAGCAATGGCCCCGCAGCACTGGCATTTTTTCCACCGCGTTCGGCTTTTCCGTTTTCTTCCGGTCGTTGCAGCTCCCATTCTATGGCTCAGGGTGTGCGATGATTGGCTGGCGGCGCAGGACACCATGCCTGTTGTCTTGAGTGTTTCCATGGTTCATGCTAACAGCTCCTTACGGCGGTGCCGGTCAGAAACCTAAACCTTGATGTTTTACGTGTCAATACAGTTGCTGAGCGGCTTTTCATTCACCACGACGTGGGGGACACAAGATATTTTTGAGATGCCTTCCGACAACAGTAACCCCAAGCAGGGACCGGAGTTAACTTGCCGGCTCAGGAAGCATAGAGCTCCGATATGAACCAACCCCAAACGATTTATCTCATCGATGGTACCGCCTACATCCACCGCGCCTTTCATGCCATCCGGAATTTGTCCAACTCACGGGGTCTTCCGACCAACGCCATTTTCGGATTCACGCGAATGCTCATTAAACTCATTGAGGATTGTCGCCCCGAATTCGGTGCCATGCTGTTCGACACCAAAGGGCCCACCTTCCGACATGACATGTACACGGATTACAAAGCCAATCGGCCCCCCATGCCCGAGGCCATGGCCATTCAGATCCCCTATATCAAACAGGTGACCGAAGGATTCAAGCTGCCGGTTATCGAAAAATCCGGATACGAAGCAGATGACCTGATCGGCACCCTGGCAAGGACAGCTGAAGAGAAAGGGTTTAATACGGTAATCGTATCCGGAGACAAAGATCTTGTGCAGCTCGTATCCCATAAGGTGTCGATTTATGATCCCATGAAAGACAAACGCATCGACCTGAAGACCGTCAGGGCGGACTTCGGATTGGTGCCGAACCAGATGATTGATGTTATGGGCTTGTCGGGGGATGCGTCCGACAACGTTCCCGGTGTTCCCGGAATCGGTCAGAAGACGGCGCTTGCCCTGATCCAGAAATACGGCAGCATGGGGCGCTTATACGAAGAAGTTGAATCGATCACCAAAAAAAAACAGCGTGAGAACCTGATCGCGTTTAAAGATCAGGCTTTTCTGAGCCGCGAATTGGTGACAATTGATACAACCGTACCATTGTCTGTGGCATGGGACGATTTCAGGTTGTCGGCGCCGGATGGCGATGCTCTTGCCGATCTTTTCCAGACCCTTGAATTTCGGCAACTGCAGCAAACCTTCAAAACCGCCAAAGATCAGCCACCAAAGTCCTACAGCGCGATTCTGGACGAAGCGGCGCTGACGGCACTTGAGAAGCGGCTTCGGGGGGCAACTCATTTTTCGCTGGATACCGAAACGACTTCCGAAAACCCCATGAAAGCAAACCTTGTGGGTATTTCAATTGCCCTGGAACCCCATGAGGCGTATTATATCCCCTGTGGCCACACCGCTGCCGGCAGCGACCGTCAACTGCCCCTCGACGTGGTTCACCATGCATTGCAGCAGGTATTTACCGATCCCAACCGCCACAAAATAGGTCAAAACATCAAGTACGACTGGATGGTGCTGGAGCGGCATGGCGTCCGGTTGGCAGGTGTTGCGTTTGATACCATGGTGGCCTCCTACCTTCTCAACCCGACCAAACGAGCTCATAATCTGGACCAGATTGCCCTGGATTTTCTTGGCCACAAGACCATCACCTTCAGTGAGGTCATGGGGAAGGACAAAGGGAAGAAAACGTTCGCCGACGTTCCCCTGGATCGAGCCACGCCATACGCCTGTGAAGATGCCGATATGACATTGTTGGCCTATAACGAAATGCTCCCCCGACTGGAGGAGATCGGCCTAACGGAACTGATGGAACACGTGGAAATGCCGTTGATACCGGTGCTGATGGGTATGGAAATGAAAGGGGTTCGGGTGGATGTCCGGCGACTTCAGGAATTGAGCAACGTCTTCAGCCAACAGCTCGAGAATCTGGAAACGGAAATTTACGAGGTCGCCGGTGAGGTCTTCAATATCCACTCCTCCCAGCAGCTGGGCGCTGTCCTGTTTGAGAAACTGAAGCTGCCGACCCAGAAGAAAACCAGAAAGAGGACCGGTTACTCCACGGACGTTGAAGTGCTGACCACCTTATCGGAACAGCACGAATTGCCGGCTCTGGTTTTGCGGCACCGGAGTCTGGCAAAGCTCAAGTCCACTTACACCGACGCCTTGATCGATCTGGTCAATCCGGATACGGGGCGGATTCACACCTCCTACAACCAGACGGTAACCGCTACTGGACGGTTGAGCAGTTCGGATCCCAACCTGCAGAACATTCCGATACGGACCGAGGCGGGTATGGAAATCCGTCGCGCCTTTATCCCCAAACAGGGATGGCAAATGCTCTCGGCGGATTATTCCCAGATCGAATTGCGCATTCTGGCCCACTATTCCGATGATCCAACCCTGATCAAAGCGTTTCAGGACGAGGAAGACATCCACACACGCACGGCCACCGAAGTGTTTAACCTGCTTCCCGGATTCGTGACACCCGAACTTCGACGACAGGCGAAAGCGATCAATTTCGGTATCGTCTACGGTATGAGCCCCTACGGGTTATCCAAACAATTGGGAATCAGCCACAAGATGGCCAAAACGTATATCGACCACTATTTTGAGCGATACCCAGGGGTTCAGACATTTCTCGACCGGACAATCCGCGAGGCCCACGAGAACGGGCTCACCAGCACACTGATGGGAAGAATCCGGCTACTGCCGGACATTTCCAGCCCAAACCGAAACCTCCGCCAATTCGCGGAACGCACGGCGATCAATACTCCCATTCAGGGAACCGCCGCCGATCTCATCAAGCTGGCCATGATCCGTGTGGATCAAAACCTTCGGGAGCGTCGCCTGAAGGGCGCCATGCTGCTGACCGTTCACGACGAGCTGGTCTTTGAAGTTCCCACCGAGGAACTTGAGGAGGTTCGGAAGCTGGTTTCTGAAGTCATGGAGGGTGTCTGGGAGCTTCGGGTGCCGTTGAAGGTGAATGTGGCGGTGGGTGACAACTGGGCTGAAGCCCATTAGAAGCGGATTCTGAGGCTTAGGGCTACGACCCCACAAGTCGACCCGGCAAGCGGGCCAGCCGGCAAACCGGGTTACGCAGCCGCCGGCGGTTCCGGTGGAATCCTGTGTGAGTAGCATTCGGAGCGGATATCTTCATCGGTGAGGTAATTATAAAGGCTGCCGGTGTAGGCACACTTGATGATCTTGCAGATTTCCCCGATCAGGAATTCGCGGGTCTCGGCCTCCCCGTCTCGCAGCAATCGGAACGCCAAAAGCCGTTGAAGCTTTTTGTCCTTCCGATCCCTGTCCGGAACCATCCGCATGACCCGCTGAAAGATCGGTTGATAGGGACCGTTCCTGTCTTCTATGGCAATGAGGTTGTCGTTCATCGGCGTTTTTCCCTGCATGATTACGAACTACAACATAAGCCCGTTTCAGGCCCATGCAATGGCAGCGCAACCGGGACGGATTCTGGATTCTGGATGCTGGATACTGGATACTGGATGCTTGATGCTTGCCCGCCTCTGGCGGGCTGGATGCTGGATACTGGATACTACAATCGAAGATACAGGATGCAGGGTGCAAGACGCATGAAACCGGCATCCGGATGTTTATTTCTTTTGCCTGAATCCTGAGTCTTGGATCTTGTATCTCAGGGTAACCGGCAAACCGGCTAAAACGGCAAACGGGCTAACGGGCAAACGGGCCAACGGGCAAACTGGCCAACCCTACGACTCGCTGCGCTCGCCCAGGACAGGCGGGCCCACGGGCCAACGGGCTAAAGGGCCCACGGGCAGACCGGCAAACGGGCCCACGGGCAAACCGGCGAAACCGGCCAACGGGCAAACCGGCTAACCGGGTTACCATCGAATCATCGCGCTTCCCCAGGTCAGCCCGCCGCCGAATACCGGCAGACACACCAGCTGGCCATCATTGATGCTGCCGTCGCGAACCGCCTCGTCCAGGGCGATGGCGCATGACGCCGAAGAGATATTGCCGTATTTGTGTATGGTCACATAGAATTTTTCCATCGATATCTCGAGGGACCTGGCGATGGAGTGAAACATCCGGATGTTGGCTTGATGAGGTATCAGCCAATCGATATCGGAAACGGACACCCCGTTATGTGCGGCGGCCTCCTTAATCGATTCTATGAAATGTCTTACGGCCACCCGAAAGCTAAGGTTGGCTTCGATCATGTTCAGATAGTGGCGACCTTCATGGACACTTTCATGGGAGATCGGGGTGGTTTTCGACCCGCCGCCTGGCATCAGCAAGTGCTGTCCCCGTGCACCGTCCGTGTGCACGTGGGTGGACAGGAGGGCGTGCCCGTTTTTTTCAGCAGCCAGTACGGCCGCACCGGCGCCGTCGCCCCAGAGAATGCAGGTGTTTCTGTCCTTCCAGTTCACGGTCCGGGTCATCACTTCGGCGGCAACAACGAGTATGTTCTGGGCAGCTCCGGATGAGAGATATTTTTCGGCGACATCGAGCCCGAAGATAAACCCTGAACAGGCCGCGGTAACATCGAATGAGACGGCCTTCGGAGCGTCCAATTTTGCTTGCAGCCAATTGGCCCCCGAAGGGCAGCATGTATCCGGAGTAATGGTGGCCATCACGATCATGTCCAGATCCGAGGCATTTATGCCCGCCCGGTCGAGGGCGCGGACAGAGGCTTCGTAGGCGAGATCCGAGGTGGCGACATCCGGATCGGCTATGCGACGTTCCCGGATACCGGTTCGCTGGATGATCCACTCGTCACTCGTATCCAGCCCCATGGCCTCCAGGTCCCGGTTATACAGTATTTTCGGCGGGACGTACGATCCTGTTCCCAAGATGTTCACAGATACCATGAGCTAACCTCTCGAAAGACTCCGTCCTGTCCCGGTTGCTGCGAAAAATCCGGACTTCGGAATGAGAGTGTGGTTGCGGAGTGGAATTCTGACAATCACGATAGATCTTGCAGGTGACCGACTCGCTTTAAATCCCGTTTTACCAGAATCGCTCCGATATGGTTGCTTCTTCGCGATGTGCTGAAAAGATATCATGCAACGGCCGGGCTAACGGGTATGGCGGATAAAGGTGCGCACCTGACCCAGCGCCCCGGGTGACGTGATCAGCAGATCCTCAGCAATGTCCTGGCCGTCCAGATACTCGTTGAGAAAAAATTCGCTGCCGTCGAGTTTGTATATTTTTCCCCCCGCCGATTCAATCACGACACGCGAAGCGGCCAAATCCTTGTAGGTGATATTGGATACGATGGCGGCTTCTGCACGACCCATGGCGACGTAGCTCAGGTGCGCTCCCGTGCAGCCGAAATTTCGGATTTTTCCTGGAAAGCTCGATTGATAATGTTGGTGAAAACGGGAAAACGTCAACAGCAGGCTTTCGTCGCTGATTTGTCCCTGCCGGGATACCTGGATCGGTTTGTCCTGCCAAAAGGCCTGGTGGCCGGCACGTGCCCAGAACAGATCTCCTGTGGCCGGCATGTAGAATACGCCGAGAATGGGCCAGAAGTTCTCGAGCAGTGCAAGAGAAATGCCCCAGATTGGGATTCCGGCCTGAAAATTGGCCACCCCGTCCAATGCATCGAAGATCCAAAGGTATCGCTTCTCATCGTGGGTGTAATCCGTCGCCACGATGTTGTTTTCAAAAAGCTGGTGTTCGGGAAAGTGTTCATGAAGCTGCGTCTGAAACAGCTCGGTGATATGCAGCTCGGTTTCGGTCACCAGTGCCATGTCAAATTTTACCTGGTCCCCGCCCTTGCCGTAATAGGATAGTGCAGCTTCCCCCGTCATTCGGATGGTATCGACAGCAAACGCTGTCAGGTCTTTAATTCCGTGGGATTTGGACACTTTGCCTCCTTTTATCGCCCTTTCCGGGGCGATTTCACCGAGAAAGTGCCCCAGTTGGTTTGGATCAAAAAATAGTAATCGAAATAATTATCAAAAAGGGCTCGCGAAACAAAGGAAAAAAATACACTCGTGTCTCCTGTTCGGTGGTTTCCTGCGACCGATGATAGATACGAGAGTGCCCTTGTCATGGGAGATATCAGGAGCCAGTGATGTCTTGGCGACGTCCATACTTGAAATCCGACCGTGACGGACCATATGTTCAAAAGCGCCATGGACCGGGGAACACATCGAAATGTCGAACCGAAATGCGGCATTCATCGAAAACGTCCAGGATCATCCGCCGTTTGACCTTTCCGGTTTTGACACCACTCTGGCCCGGCCCTTCGACTCGAAGCACACGGACGGATTTGGATGATGACCTCTTAAAAGGAGATAACCATGAGTGTTCTCGTTGCACAAAGAGCCCCTGATTTCACCGCTCCTGCGGTGATGCCCAGCGGGATTATCGAAGACAATTTCACCCTGTCGAGCCTGAGTGGCCACTATATTGTTCTCTTTTTCTGGCCCCTGGATTTTACGTTTGTATGTCCCACGGAAATTCTCGCCCACGATCATCGCATCGAGCAATTCGAGGAACGAAACGTGAAAGTGGTGGGAATTTCCATAGACTCTCAGTTCACACACTTTGCCTGGCGGAATACCACGATCCAGGAGGGTGGCATCGGTCCTGTCCATTTCCCCATGGTAGCGGATATCACCCACCAGATCACCCGTGCGTACGGCATCGAACATCCCGATGGGGTGGCCATGCGGGCATCATTTCTTGTCGACCGCAAGGGTATCGTTCAGCACCAGGTGGTCAATAACCGGCCCCTTGGGCGAAATGTTGATGAGATGCTGCGGATGGTCGATGCACTTCAGTATTATGAAGAAAACGGGGAAGTCTGTCCGGCCGGCTGGCAAAAGGGCGAAACCGGAATGCCGGCCACGGCCGAAGGGGTAGCGGATTATTTGTCCAAGCATGGGGAAAAGCTTTAGGGTTTGCCGGTACCGGCCAAACCGGATGACAGGCAAACCGGCAAACCACACGGGAGGCTCAACGTCCATAAACCGGGGGATGGGATAAAAATTGTAATCGCTCGCGGCCTCATTCCAGAAACGGGATCCGTTTGCCGGTCCTGTAGGCAAGGGCCTGACAGGTGGCGATGAGTGTGCCGGCACTGTTGGTCACGCGGATGTCGTAGCTGGCGGTTCGCTTGGTCTGGCTCACCAGTCGCGCCTCTGCACGGAGTCGTGTTCCGTCATCGGGGCTGGAAACATACGTGACATTGACGTTCAGCGCGACGGCAATGGTGCCGTCTGTCTGTCCGGCTGTCTCAAATGCTTCGTCGATAAGGGCAAAAATAGCCCCACCGTGGGCGCGCGCATAGATATTGGCCATGGATGACGGCTCATAGTCCATTTCTACCGCAGAGTAACCCAGGTCCAGAGCGACAAGCTCAATTTTCATAGCCCGGGCGAAAGGTTCTTTCTCTACGGCGTGCGCTATGGCGCTGCGTATCGATTCTTCCATAACATCTGTCCATTAATCCGTATGTGGGACTATTTACTGAAAAAAGTTCATGGGTAAGTGGATTACCCATTACGGAGGATAGCCAGCCTGGTGCGCTGATCCTCCGTTAGATGGTCAAAGCAGATTTCCATGCCCTTCGGGTCACGCCGGCACACGCGGCCGTTGAATAAAAACGCAGGTATTTCCCCGGTGCCGGAGAAGGTAACGGATATTTCTTCCCCCAGGGCGATGGGATCGGCAGTCTCGATAAATACACCGGCGTCGGAAATCTGTGTCACAAAGCCCTGATTTGAAACCTCTTCGGTATCATAGTCGACGGCGATGCGTATCGGTTTGCCGGTGTCGCCGGAATCTTCCGGTGCGGCGGCGCTTTCGGTTGTCAGCCGGGCGATAATGATGGTGATATTGTCTTCTCCTCCGCGGTTGTTGGCCATTCCGACCAGCGTGCTTCCGGCATGACTTGGGGGCTCGCGGGTGACCACCGAACAAATCTCATCCGGCGGCACCTTGTCGCTCAGGCCGTCGGAACAAATCACGACAATGGCATCGTTGCTCAGAGACACTTCCGAAACATCGGGTGTAACACTTTCCCGAAGCCCCATCGCCCGGGTCAGAACGTGCTTCAGATGCGCGGCCAGCTGGTGATTGCCTTCCGGGTGGAGGTCTTCGTACTCGGCCAGCATGGTATGGGGTACCGATATCGATCGGATGGATTGATCCTGGACCAGATAGATGGGGCTGTCGCCGACATTGACGGCAATGAGCGAATCGTCCGCCAGGTAGACAGCGGATACCGTGGACCCCATTCCCTTGTAGGCAGGCTTTTGCTGTGCATTCTGGTGGACTACACGGTTTGCCATATGGACGGCGTTCAAAAGGAGATTGGCTGATGGGGACAGTTCTGTGGCCGATGTCGGCAACTCGTTCCGGGCAGGGTGAGCATGGAATTTGGTCATGAAATCGACTACCGAATCGACAACCAGCCGGCTGGCGACTTCTCCGGCGGCATGTCCTCCCATACCATCGGCGACTATAAACAACCGAAGGTCGTTATCGAGATGATACGCATCTTCGTTGCCCTTTCGTTTCCGGCCGACATCCGTGATGCCCGCCGACTGAATTGACAGCATAATCTCCTCATACTGGTCGGAAAAAGAACGGCCGAACCCGGGCATTTCACCAAAATGAGGTCTTCTTGGCGAAGGCGTTTGAACAGATGTCATGACGTTTTCGGGTTAAAGGGCCGATGCATGGATCCGGCTGGAAAAATACCGGGAAGAAGAATGCCTGTCAACCTATCCCGGGGCCGACAGACACACCATCAGGGAATGTGTCTTCCGGCGGAATGGTTGATGGTCGTTCAGGCCGCGATGAACATGTTGGCCCGACGCCATCATGGTGGTTACGTTTTTTGCTATAACAGCGACATCGTCGTGTTTATAACCTCGCCGAGCGATGTTATGAAGGATCGCCGGGCTTTCCCATCCGGCGATCCCGATCATGGGTCCACGCCTGAGCGCACATTTGCACGGGATCTCATGGGCTGCTCAGCGGCGGCGTGTAACTCAGGTAGATGGACAAGGTCCGGAACCGTCATGTGGTGATAAATGGCTGTCGCAATGATATCGATACGTTTAGATACTTCGGTGCCATAGCGGCCCAGAATCTGAGCCCCCAAACACCTGCCGGTGGGTCGGTCGCCGATGATGCGGATAGCCATGGGCCTGGCGTTCGGGTAGTACGCCTTGTGATCCCATGTGTCCAGAGAGGTTGTGATGGGATCAAACCCGGCGTTTTCTGCTTCCTTCTTTCCCAATCCGGTTCTGGCCACGACGACGGTCACGCTCGCCGATAGCTTCAGCTCACTAGCCCTGAGGGCTGCACTGATACCGGCATCGCTGCCGCCTATAATCAGCAGATTCATTTTTCAGTCCTCCCCAATAATCCGTCATTGCCGATGGTGACGATCCTACCCATAAAATGTTAAGATAGTGTTTTAAATACCGGCGGCCGGATACGCTTGTTTAATTCAAACATCACGATCCTATTCTTCCCGGGGTTTTCGATCCCGCCTATTTTTGATATAATTAGAACCCGTTGCCAGACGATTCAAAAACGTTGATGTCCGGGCAGACGTACAGGAGTGACAATGACCTGCATTCTTGCAGTGGACGACGATCACATCGATCTCGAACTGATCCGAAGGTCGTTCAAATCTGAGGAATATTCCCTCTTTTCAGCCCAGAACGGCGAAGAAGCCCTGGAAAAGGCGAGAGCCATTCAGCCCGACCTGGTCATCCTGGATATTATGATTCCGGGAATGGACGGTTACGAAACCTGCCGACGTCTGAAAACCGATCCCGATATTGATTCTGTCATGGTCCTGCTGTTGTCGGGCCGCGGTTCCGTTGAAGATCGTCTTAAAGGCTACCAGGTGCATGCCGATGATTACATGATAAAACCCTTTGATTTGAAGGAATTGAAGGCAAAGGCCGGCACGCTGCTGCGATTGAAACAGGGACAAGATGAACTAAAATCAATCAACCGCAGACTTGAGGCGGTGATCAATGCCAAAACACGGGAATTGGTCGAAAAGGAGCGAGAGGCCATTTTTGGGCAACTGGTGCAGGGTATCGTGCACAATTTAAAGGGGCCGTTATCGGTGGTCCTGATGAAAGCCGATCTGTCCGCCCACTGTGCGCAGGACATTCTCAATGCGGAGCAGGATGTTACCGACCCCCAACGCCTGATCATAGAAAAGATTCTTTCCCACCAGGCCAATGTAATGGAAGCCGTCGGCAAAATTGAGCAACTTATCGAAAACCTGCTTGAAAAGGGGCGATTCGAATCTGTGGACGAGCGGCAGGATATCGATTTAAACGACCTGATCGAACGGGAGATGGCCTTTCTCGAGGCGGATCTGGAATTCAAACATGATGTGGAAAAGCGCATCGACATGGATCCGGGCTTGCCGACCATCAAAGGGGTGTACGCCGATTTTTCACAGGTGGTTTACAATATGGTGCACAATGCTCTGGAAGCCATGCACGAAGGTCCGGATAAAAAACTGCACATCCGTACACGATTTGATGATAGCAGCGTGAATATTGATTTCACCGATTCGGGGGTCGGGATCGCCCCGGAGGATCTGGACCGGATTTTCGATCCTCATTTTACCACCAAAGCCGGAAAATTTAGTTCAGACCGTCGCAATTCCGGAGGTACGGGTTTGGGATTGTTTATCTGTACCCGGCTCATGGAAACCTACGGCGCAACGATTTCGGTCAAAAGCGTCCCCGGTGAGGGTGCCACCTTCACGGTCTCGATTCCAAGGGATCCCGTTAAACTATAGCTTCAGCGCTCGGCGGCAGGTGTCCACGCAGCAAAGGCAGAACCCTGTTTGGCTCTGCCTTTTTGGTCTGAAGTGAAACCAACCCGGCGGGTGTTTGGAGCGTGCATAAAATGACGGGATCAGCCGACCTTCTCCGTATCCTTGATCTCCATATTGTCGACCTGAATCATAAACCGGATAAACTCCGGGCATTCCTTGCGGCACGTATCCTTTTTCCACAGTTTCATGGTTTCTACCGGAGGCTCACCGATGGCCTGCAATTTTAGAAGTACGTCATACAGGGCTCTGTATTCCTTGTTGTCGAGATGAAACAGCGTCTTGGCAAACTCCATGAATTCCTCATATGAGTCGAAGCCTTCCAGATGCTGCGGTGGGTTTTCATCTAAAGTTTATCGTCATGCCGCCTCCTTTGGTTTACAGATATATTGACCCTTTTGACATCAAAACGTTACATCAGGTACAGGGAAAACTAGAAATTAGCAATGCCCCCGGGAAACGGGATGGATTCGATGAATATTCAGTGATCTTGATGGCGTTGACCGCAATAGACGTTGCCGGTGTCAATGTAACAGACGTTTTCGGCGATGTTGGGAACGTGGTTTCCCGTCTGTTATCATCAGCGGGTAACCGAAATCTGGGTAAGCGTCTACCGTGTGCTTGCTGGTAAACATCCGCAATCCTCCTGCGGATCAATCCGTTTCGGACGGACTAACCGAAGCGGCCTGTAATGTAGTCCTCTGTCAGCCGGTGCCGGGGTTTGGTAAAGATTTGGGGTGTGGGACCGACCTCGACAAGATAGCCCAGATGGAAGTAAGCGGTGCGCTGGGACACTCGTGATGCCTGTTGCATGGAGTGGGTGACGATGACGATGGAATATTGCTCCCTTAGTTCGTCAATCAGGTCTTCGATTTTTGCCGTGGCGATGGGATCCAGGGCAGAACAGGGTTCATCCATAAGGATGACCTCGGGGCTGACGGCGATGGTTCGGGCAATGCACAGTCGCTGCTGCTGTCCGCCGGATAGTCCGGTGCCGGGCTTATCCATGCGGTCCTTGACCTCGCCCCACAGCCCGGCCTTGATCAATGACCTTTCGACGATTTCATCCAGCTCGGCCTTGTTTTGGGTCAATCCATGGATCTTTGGCCCGTAGGCCACGTTTTCGTAAATCGACTTGGGGAAAGGATTCGGCTTTTGAAACACAATGCCCACCTGTGCCCGGAGAGGAACCACGTCGATCTTGCTGCCGTAAATATTCTCGCTGTCAAGGGTGATCTCTCCCTCTACACGACAGCCTTCAATGGTATCGTTCATCCGGTTCAGGCACCGCAGAAACGTGGATTTGCCGCAACCCGAGGGCCCGATCATGGCAATCACTTCATTCCCGGCGATGTCCAAGGAAACCCCGAAAATGGCCTGCACGCCGCTGTAATAGACGTTTACGTTCCGGCAGGTCATCCGAGGATTCGGGGCGGTAATCTCCCCGACCGTTTTTAGGCCTTTAAGCATCTCAAGCTCTTTTTCCTTGTCGTGCTCTTTATCCTGAATGACTGGAATTTGTGAATCTATCATGTTCTGTGCCGCTGGCCTTTCACCGGGTGGTGGTCAAAGTTCTAATAATAAGACGGCCGGGTCACATAGATCCGGCCCGTCTCCGGTTTGGCTGAATGCTGTTTCAGGGCATTGGGATGGTTTGCAGTGTTTGAACGTTCTTGTAGAATTTCTTTCGTTCATTTTCAGGCATCGGAATCATCCCTTTTTCTGCCAGATAGCCTTCCGGTCCCCATGCCTTCTCACTGGTAAACTCTGCCAGATAATCCTTCATGCCGGGGATAGCCTCCACGTGAGCCTTTTTCACGTAAAAAAAGAGCGGTCTCGACACCGGGTATTTCCCATCGGCGATGGCATCGAAGGTTGGCGGAGCACCGTCCACGAAGGAACCCTGAATCTTGTCGGCGTTTTGGTCCAGGAAGCTGAATCCGAAGATCCCGACAGCATCGGGATTGGCGTCCAGCTTCTGGACGATCAGATTGTCATTTTCCCCGGCTTCGACGTAGGCACCGTCTTCGCGGATGGTGTGGCAGACGGCCTTATAGCGTTTCTTGTCTGTCTTTTTCATGGCCTTGATGAAATCGAATGTTTTTCCACCGCCTTCCATGGCCAGTTCCACAAAAGCATCACGGGTTCCGGAAGTGGGAGGCGGGCCCAGCACCTCAATCTTGATATCGGGCAGGGAAGAATTTACGTCTTTCCAGGTTCTGTAGGGATTGGGGATCAGTTTCTCGCCTCCGTTTGGATCGGGAACATCTTTGGCGAGGGCCATGAATATGTCCTTCCGGGTCAGTTTCAGAGGCTGGGTTTTCTTGGAATTGGCCAAAATGATGCCGTCATAGCCGATCTTGACCTCGACGATCCCGCTGACACCGTTCGCTTTACATTTTTGGACTTCCGAGGACTTGATGGCCCGGGAAGCGTTCGTGATATCCGGATGCTCCACCCCGACTCCGGCACAGAAAAGTTTGAGCCCACCGCCCGACCCGGTCGATTCAATCTTCGGGGTCTTGTAGGGTGTGGTTCTTCCAAACTGTTCTGCCACGGTGGTTGCGAACGGATAGACTGTGGAAGACCCGACAATGCTGATGTAATTACGTGACGATCTGGCATCGACCGAACCCAGACCAAATGATAAAAGCATTGCCGCTGCCAATAGAGATGTCTTTCGAAACATGTTTTCTACCTCCTTCAATGGATATTCTTGAGTTGTCACGGCTCCGAATACAATTGAAGTAAGATTACGGTTCGGGACTAGTCCCGTGGTAGGCAATCGCTATAATAATATTAAGAACCTCTGTTTCTATCACTTTGCAACCCTGCCCGGTGTGGCGTCCAACCATTAGGCTACCACCTCCGCTCATATTTTTTCCGAAGCATCACCGCGGCGGCATTCATGGTGATCAAAAATCCCAGCAGAACAATAATTGCTGCCGAAGTCTTCTCCACAAAGGCCCGTTCCGGACTGTCCGCCCATAAAAAGATTTGAACGGGAAGGGCGGTCGACGGGTCGTTAAAACCCTGGGGGACATCCACAATAAACGCCACCATCCCGATCATGAGCAAGGGGGCGGTTTCCCCCAGCGCACGCGCCATTCCGATGATCGTCCCGGTCAGGATTCCCGGCAGGGCCAGCGGCAGCACATGGTGAACGATCATTTGCATCTTAGACGCTCCGATGCCCAGTGCGGCTTCGCGGATCGACGGAGGTACGGATTGTAGGGCTGTCCGGCTGGCGATGATAATGGTCGGGAATGTCATCAATGTGAGCACCAGACCGCCGACTAGGGGAGCCGATCGGGGAAGCCCGAAAAAGTTGAGAAATACCGCCAGACCGAGCAGGCCGAAGACAATGGACGGTACCGCGGCCAGGTTGTTGATGTTTACTTCGATGAGATCGGTCCATCGGTTTTTGGGTGCCAATTCCTCGAGATAGACGGCCGCCGCGACACCGATCGGAAACGACAGGAGTAACGTTACCAACAACGTGAGAAACGACCCCACCGCTGCTCCAAGAATTCCCGCCAGTTCGGGCTCTCGTGAATCTCCGGATCGAATAAAGGTCCAATTGAACCTGGTTTGAATGCGATCATCAGCGGATAGCCGGTCCAGCCACGCAAGCTGCTTGTCATTCAATCGGCGCTCGCTTTCCGGAACATCACGCCGGATATGGCCTTTCATGAGCATGTCGATATCATCGTCGGCCGGCACCCACACGGGGATTTCCTGACCGATGATATCCGGATTTCGAAGCACCATAGCCCGAAGTTGAAAGGCGGCTTCGGAGCTGACCAACTTGTAGAGATTGCGCTTGTCCCGGCGGCCTTGAACCTCGGGAAACATGGCGCGCATGGTTTTCTTGACGAGCCCCGGATAATCTGCCCGTGCCAGTGTGTCCTCTCGGAGCGTCTCCGGGTCGAAATAGACATTCAGTTTCACATAAGTCTGAAAAAACGCCGTGTACCCGTTTCCGAAAATGCTGATGAACATAATGGTGAGAAACAGAAGACTGGCGATGACTGCGGCGAGACCCAACATCCGGAAGCGGCGCTCGGCACGATACCTTTTTCGGAGGCCTTTGCTGACGGTTTCAATGGCCCGCTTCGGCTTCATGACGCTGATTGTTTCGTTGACGGCGACTCTATTCATATTGTTCCCGGTATTTTCGCACCACGTACAGCGCGATCACATTGAGGATGAGGGTTACAATGAACAGCAGCAGACCCAGGGCAAAAGCAGCCAGTGTTTTAGGGCTGTCAAACTCCTGGTCGCCCACAAGTAGTGTGACGATCTGGACGGTGACAGTGGTGACTGCCTGGAGGGGATTTGCAGTCAGGTTCGCTGCAAGCCCGGCCGCCATGACCACAATCATCGTTTCTCCGATCGCTCGGGACACCGCCAGCAGGACACCGCCGACAATCCCCGGAAGAGCCGCCGGCACAACAATCTGTGTGATGGTTTCCGAGTGGGTCGCCCCCAGCCCTAGCGCACCATCCCGAAGTGCCTGGGGGACGGCATTAATGACGTCATCCGACAGGGACGAGACAAAGGGAATGATCATAATCCCCATGACCAGGCCGGCGGCCAGTGCGCTTTCCGACGATACGTCGAGTCCGAAAACCCCGCCCGTATTTCTAATGAACGGGGCCACCGTCAGTGCCGCGAAAAACCCGTAGACAACCGTTGGGATACCGGCCAATATCTCCATAAGCGGCTTTGCCACTGCCCGGAATTTCTTGTTGGCATATTCTGAAAGATAGATCGCCGACATCAAGCCGATGGGCACCGCCACCACCATGGCGATGGCCGAAATCAACGCCGTGCCGAGAAACACCGGAATCGCCCCGAATGCACCTGATGAACCCACCTGGTCGGCACGGATGGCCATTTGGGGGCTCCATTCCAGGCCGAACAGAAAATCAGTGATTGGAATGATCTGGAAGAACCGGATGGCTTCGTACAGGACCGATAACACAATTCCGATGGTGGTAAAGATGGCAATCGTGAAACACAGTACGAGAATAATCTTGATGACCAGTTCCACCTGGTTTCGTGCACGGAGTGTTGGGCGGATTCTCCGACGCACAGCGAGCGCCACCACGATAGCCAGGGAAAGGGCGACAACGGCAAGTGCGGCGCTGCTGGTGGCCTGGATGTTTCGATATCGGTCTGCTGCCGCCTGCATGCTCGGATTGATCTCACCGGACACGATATTCCCGCTGACCAGATTCTGGATGTCGTTGACGACGAGGCTAAGTCGATCCGGAGACAGGGTCCTAACCTGTTCCGGAAGATCTGCGACAACCAGGTTGGTGATAATTGTATTTTCGAACGTTAGCCAAACGCCGAAGAGAAGTAATGACGGAAGGCCGCACCATAGGGCTGTGAGCAGACCGTAGTAGGACGGGCGAGAGTGAAGGCTTTGGATTCCCTTTTGGGGGTCGGCAACGGCAAAAGCCCGCCGGCGCCCCAGATAAAATGCCGCCGACGACAGGACAAGCAACGTAATAAGCAATGTTAGAGGGGTCATGATGTTCCGATTTATGACAATCACTATGGAAGACAGTGGTTGTTCCCGATGCATTGGGAGGCCGGCACCCCATGTTATTGCCCATTGATCCAAATACCGGCCGAACTTAGTTCGATCCTGTTAGAGCCGTGTTATAGAAATGTTAAGATTTCGTTAGAGCGATGAATACAAGGTGATTTCAGGACGTTGGTTCTTGATCTGTCTTTGTGCCCATCGGCGGCGGATAGAGGCAGCTGAAATTCTGAAGTGGCTTTTCAATCATCCCTGTCCGGAAGATCGGGCTGTCAATTGCAGCGAACGACACCGATACAAACGATTATCTTCCATTACGAGTATTCTGTTAAACCGGCATCGGCATTGAGTTATTTCGCCTGCTGGAAACAGCTTTCTGTGTGCTTATTATTTGGTGTATTTTATGAATGTTTGATTGGATCGAAGGAGCAGATATATGAAAGCGTGGATAATAGATCGATTCGGCGGACGGGAGGAACTGCGTTTTACTGATCTGCCGGAGCCAGACATCGGAGAGGGAGAGGTTCTTGTCCGGATCCGGGCGGTGGGTGTTAACCCGGTGGATTGGAAGATTCGTGAAGGCATGCTCAAGGATCTCTTTCCCCACGAGTTTCCCGTGGTTCTCGGTTGGGATATGGCCGGCGTTGTGGAGGCGGTTGGTTACAGCGCCCGGCGATTTAAACCCGGAGACGAGGTGTTTGCCTACGCCAGGCGACCGATCATCCACAACGGCACTTACGCCGAGATGATCGCACTTCCGGAGAGCTATGTCACCCATCGTCCGGCAGGCGCGACATGGGAGGCATCGGCGGCCATTCCACTGGCGGGTCTGACGGCTTTCCAATCAGTTTTCGATGCCGGTCAACTGGGCTCCGGCCAGACAGTCCTCATTCTGGGGGCCTCCGGAGGGGTCGGATCGTTTGCCGTTCAGTTTGCCAAGATTTCCGGTGCGACGGTGATCGGGCTGGCGGGAAAGGGCAATCATGGGTATCTTGAGACGCTGGGGGTCGACGCCGCGCTGGATTACACCGATCCTGAATTCCCGGAAGCGCTCGAGCGGATCATACCGGGAGGCGTTGATCTGGTGTTTGACTGCATCGGCGGTGCGTCACTGGAAATGGGCAGCCGGTGCGGAAAGTCCGGCGGCCGGCTGGTTTCAATTACCGATCCGGAAGCCGGAAATCTTGCGGAGTCGGCGGGGCTTGGATTTCATTTTGTCTTCGTGGAGCCGAATGTGCGGCAGTTGGACACGATCTGCGGGTATATCCATGATGGTCAATTGGCGCCCCCGGAGACCCAGGTGTTTGATTTCACCGATGCCCCCGCCGCCCACGAACAGATGGAAACCGGCCACACGAGAGGCAAGATAGTTCTCAGCCTGTCCTCGTGAGGCAAGAGATACCTCTCTAATGGTCTGCATTCGGGGAGGGAATCTGGTGGGTGGATCGGTTAACCGGTTGGCCTGTTTGCCGGTTTAGCCAGTTGACCGGTGGAAAGAGTCATTTGTTCCGCATCGCGGTACGTCATCTTTCCTTACTATCTTTCACCGTTCAACTTTGAGCTTTGAGCTTTCAGCTCTCGACCAATCCAAAGTCCACCGTCCAGATTTCAAGCATCCAGCCCGCCAGAGGTTTACCCGCCTCCGGCGGCGCCAAAGGCGACCAGGGTTTACCCGCCTCCGGCGGGCGGGCAAGCATCGAGGATCCAGTATCCAGAATCAAGACTCCGCCACTCCATTACTCCAATACTCCGGTGCCCGACAACCTGTATCTTGTATCTTGAATCTTGTATCTTGAGGCCTGCGTTCAATTCAACAGCCGGTTCCGTAAATGGCCTTCAAAAACCCGCAACACTCGCCACAGAACCTGAACCCACGGCCGTCCACCACGGCCCGCACATATCCCCGAAACCCGAATCGGTTGGTTTCACCTTTGCTCATGGGACAGAGAGCGCCGTCGGATGCATAGGCGTAGGAGCCGTGATCCGTGAGTCCCAGATTATGTCCGATTTCATGGAGGGCGACCTTTAGCGTTCGACTGATTAACATCCCATAATCCCGGTCGCTTTCGATTTTCTTCGGGCTGAGTCGACGTGTGGACACAACCGCAACGTGATTTTTTGGATTCTTACCACCGATAATGCTGCTGTAAAAATCGTTTTCATCGTCGATCTTCAGATCCGCATCGGTAATACCCAGAATATGTCCACCTATTTCGGAATTGAGAACCATGGTCAAAAAATAGGCATCGATACTGTCCACGGTGGGCGAATCCTGATGGGCCAGCCGAAATTCCTCGATGATACCCGGAAAAGACTCCACGATGGTGCTGCCGATGCTCTGCATGGTGCTGCCGATGCTCTGCATGCTGCTGAACGTCATGACGTTCCCGAGGCGAACGATGTTCAATTTGGTCATGTCGTCGAACATGATGGCGGCGCCCCTTTGCTGATGAGATTTTCTAATAGGTTCCGATCAACTGCGCTGAACTCGATGACATACAGAATTTCACACGCTCCCATGACCATACATTTTACCTTTCAGAGAGCCCCCCGTCAATGAAGGCCGTTTTTCGGAGCACGTCGGCAGGATTTTCCGGTTGATTTTGCATGCTCCGGTATGCTATGAAACCGTACCCTGGTCACGTTATCTCTGCTTTGACTGGGTTGATTGGCGTAAATTCCGTCAACACAGAGGCCCCCTGTAGTGAAAATCCGCCCTTCTTTAGCGAAACTGACTGCGAACCGTGGGGAAGACCAGACGCTGCGGGTCGAACTCGCCGGTACGTGGCGGGTCGGTGAGAAAATTCCGCCTGCCGATGCGGTGTTTGATCGATTGCCGGATGATGCGCCTGTTCAACGGATCACGTTCAGCGCTGTAGACCTTCAGGAATGGGACAGCAGCCTGCTGGCATTTTTTGCCCGTTTGGACCGCTATTGCCGGGCCCATTCCATCTCTGTGGATTATAGTTCCTTACCCGGCGGCATAATTCGATTGATGGCGTTGTCTAAGGCGGTACCCAAACGGGAAGACGTTCGGAAAACACCTCGACCGTTATCTTTTCTATCGGGTGTCGGCGGCATGGGCCTTCGTTTCATCCGGGCCGTAAAGGACACCCTGGATTTGCTCGGAGATCTGGCGTTGGCTACGGGCCGGGTGGTGCGGGGAAAAAGCCGTGTGCGGCGCGATGATTTGTTCGGAATCATCCAGGAGTGCGGGGCCAATGCGCTGCCGATCATCGCGCTTGTCAGTTTCCTGGTCGGCTTGATCATGGCGTTTGTCGGCTCCATTCAGCTGGCACTGTTCGGTGCCCAGATCTATGTCGCGGATCTTGTGGGTATTGTGATTGCCTGGGAAATGGGCGCGATTATGACGAGTATTGTAATGGCCGGTCGGACTGGTGCCGCCTTTGCCGCTCAAATTGCGACCATGCAAACCAATGAGGAGATCGATGCATTGCGGACCCTTGGAATTTCCCCGGTGGATTTCCTGGTGTTGCCCCGGGTCTTCGCTTTGGTGATCATGATGCCGATGTTGGTGCTCTACGCCGATCTCATCGGCATTCTGGGAGGGCTTATTGTCGGTGTGGGGGTTCTGGACATCTCCCTGGCCCAATACCTGGAACAGACCCGCAAAGCCCTTACCTTGACCCATTTTTCCATCGGTCTGGTGAAAGGTATCGTCTTCGGTCTGATCGTTGCCGTCACCGGTTGTATGCAGGGCATGCGAAGCGGCCGGAGCGCGTCAGATGTCGGCCTTGCGACAACCTCTGCCGTGGTCATTGCGATAGTGGGAATCATTGTCGCAGACGGCCTGTTTGCCGTAGTTTTGAACATATTGGGTATCTAAGAAAGATGGTTTCAGAAAACGGATTGCATCGCGATGCACTGATTACGGTAACGGACCTGACGGTCGCCTATGGCAGTTTAATCGTGATGAAGGATCTTGATTTTCAGGTGCAACGGGGAGACGTGTTCGTTATTATGGGCGGCAGCGGGTGCGGAAAGAGTACGCTCATGAAAGTTCTGGTGGGGCTCAAGTCACCTGCCGCAGGCCGGGTCTTTTATGGCGATACCAGCTTCTGGGAGAAACAACCTGGGCAACGGGATGCCATGATGCGGAACTTCGGAGTGCTTTACCAGAGCGGTGCCTTGTGGAGTTCCATGACGCTGTCGGAGAACGTGGCGCTTCCCCTGGAGCAGTATACGAACCTTATGCCCAACGAGATTCGCGAGCTGGTGTCTCTGAAACTTTCCCTGGTGGGCCTGGCAGGATTTGAGGAATACTACCCCTCCGAACTGTCCGGCGGCATGCGCAAGCGGGCCGGTCTGGCACGCGCCATGGCACTGGATCCGGAAATTCTTTTTTTCGATGAGCCGGGGGCGGGACTTGATCCCGTGACCTCCCGAATGCTGGACGATCTGATTCTTGAGATCCAGGAGGGCATTGGATCGACAATCGTTATGGTGACCCACGAACTGGCCAGTATCTTTGCCGTCGGCACCAACGCGATCTTTCTGGATTCCGATGCGCGCACCATCACCGCATACGGCCCCCCGAAAGCGCTGCTGGAAACGACGGATAACCGGAATGTGAGACGGTTTCTCTCTCGAGGAGAGAGATAGGCCTGCCTCTGGATACTGGAGGCTGGATACTGGATACTGGATACTGGATGCTTGAAATCTTGACGGTGGACTTTGGCTTGGTCGAGAGCTGAAAGCTCAAAGCTAAAAGTTGAAAGGTGAAAGATAGTAAGGAAAAATGACGTTCCGCGATGCGGAACAATTGACTCTTTCCACCGGTCAACCGGCTAAACCGGCAAACCGGCAAACCGGCGAAACTGGTCAGCCGGGCCACCGGCCCACGGGGCAAACGGGCAGGCCGGCAAACGGGCAAACGGGCCCACGGACCCACGGATCCACGGACCCACGGGCAAGCGGGCTAACGGACCCACGGACCCAGGGGCGAACCCATCAAGGACGATACCATGGCTGCAGAAGGTAACAAGACACTCATCGGGGCGTTTATCGTCGGAGCCATGGTGCTGACAGTGGTGGGCATTATGTTGTTCGGTTCCGGAACGTTTTTCAAGGAAAGCTATCGTTCCGTGCTTTTCTTTAAGGGAAGCGTCACCGGACTGGATCTGGGGGCGCCGGTTCAGCTCAAAGGGGTTACCATCGGCACCGTCAAGGATATCCGCATCGTATTTGACCCGGATGATCTGTCGTTTCTTAACCGTGTGATCATTGAAACGGCACCGGGCAATCTCATCATCTCCGAAAAGCTTCGGGATGACCAGATCCAGACAGACGAAGAATATGAGGTCCTTGTCAACCGGTTGATCGACAACGGCCTCCGGGCCAAACTGGTGCTTCAGAGTTTTTTAACGGGTAAGGTGTTCGTATTCCTGGATTTCTTCCCGGATTCACCGTTGAATCTTCTGGGCATAGAAGAAGAGATTCAGGAGTTGCCGACCCTGCCTTCCGATCTCGAAGCATTTGCCAAGATTTTAGATCAAATAAACTTTGAAGAGCTGGCGGATAAGCTGACAAACATCATTAATGGTGTTGAGGAAGTTATTACCGCTCCGGAACTTATGGAAACCGTTCGATCTGCCGCTTCGACCATGCAGGGCTTTGGTCGTCTGGCAGACAATCTGGATACCCGAACGGACGCACTGACCGTCAGTTTGAACCAAACGCTCACCGATGCCCGAAAACTCCTTGCGGATCTGGAGCCTCTGACCGATGAGTTTTCCGGTGCCGCGGTCGACGCCCGGAAGCTCCTGCAGAATTTGGACAAGCAGGTAGAACCGTTGGTAGCGGACCTTGAAGAGACGGCGGCGGCTGCCCAGGAGACCCTTACGGAAGCCAAGGTCCTGTTTGCCGATCTGCAGGAAATCACAGGAGAAAAATCACCGTTGTTGTATAAGGCCGATGACGCCTTAACAGAGCTTGCGGCAGCGGCAAGAGCAATCCGTTTTCTGGCCGATTTTCTGGCCCAACACCCGGAATCGTTACTGCACGGTCGGGGACAACCTGGAGAATAGTTATGGAATTACGGGATGGGATTCGATGCGTGGTGGTTGCGCTTCTGTTGATGGGCACCGGATGCTCTTTAGGCTCCGTCCAGTCTCCGTCGACCCGGCTGTTTACGCTCGGTGCGACAGTCGAACCTCAGGAAGTGACGTCAACCCTGAGAGATGAGGTAATTGGGATTGGTCCAGTCTCCCTGGCGGCCTACCTGGATCGCCCTCAGATTGTGACCCGTGTGTCGCCCCATGAATTAAAGGCCGCCGAATTATCACAGTGGGCGGAACCGTTGAAAAACAATATCGCCCGGGTGATTCGGGAAAATGTGTCTGTACTTACCGGATCGGAGCAGGTCTTCCTGTTTCCATGGCGGCGATCCCTGAGGGTGGATTATCAGGCCGCTGTGGAGGTGTTGCAATTTGATGCCGCACCGGATGGACTGGTGACCTTGGTTGCGCAGTGGGCGGTTTATGGTGAAAATGGCAAAGAGCTTCACATCAATCGGCGAACGACCGAAGAAAGCCGGGTGTCGGGAACCGGCTACGATGCCATCGCCAAGGCCATGAGCCGCGCCCTGGGGGATTTGAGCCGGGAGATCGTCGCCGGGATTCAGGATGTAAAGTCCGGAGTATAGGAAATGCTCCGGGGGAAATCAGTCAGGGCCTGACTTACGCGCTGGCGCCGGCTTGGCCGCGGGCCGCCCGCCTTGGTTCCGGACTTCCTGCTTGATCCGCTGCTCTTTCCGGATTTGGCGTTGGTGATAGGTTTTACCCTTTTCGCTTCCGCGGACGGTATTGTCCACCTCAACATCCGCAGCGGGGGGTGCATCTGCAGCCTTCGGAGCGGAGGCGGCTGCTTTCTTCTGCTCTTGCTGCTGCTGCTGAATGAATTGCTCGTCGCTATCCTTGCGCTGCCTGTCTTTCTCGGCATCATATTGGATCTCTTTGTCCTGTCCGACGACCGTGGCGCCTGGCGGTGGCGGCTCGTTGGTAAAGTGTTTTACTCCGTTTTCATCGATCCATTCGTATACCTGGCCGGCCATCGCCCAGGGTACGACAACGATCAGAACAATGATGACACTCAAGGTGATATTCTTCATCAGCAGGCTCCTTTATGTATTCCTGAAATAGGAGTGACACGATTTCATGGAATTTTCGAAATGGAGTCTATAGCGCAGCATGACAACCCATCATTAATAACTACCATACTAAAGCGCAGGGTACAACTTTACCCCACTGTTGATAACGCCGGCTTCGATGGGCAGCCTGATCGCGTACTATCTGGTTCGCATATCCCTGATAACAGCGTCAAAATCCGCGGGCTGAGTCGATTTCCAAAGGGCACTGAATAAATGTCCGTCATGCCGGACGTGAACCCCGCTGAATACGGGATCTCAGAACGGCATGCAGTCGTGTAACCCACTAAACAGATATGAAATCCGCTTCGACATGGCGTCGTGGCATCTGCGATATACACAAACTAAAAGGAGGATAACATGAGCGATCTCGTTGTAATTGGATTTGATGATGACACCACCGCGTTTGAAATGCGCGCCGCTTTGGCGAAAATGCAGAAAGAGTATCTGATCAAGATGGAGGATGTGGTCGTTGCCACAAAGGACGAAAAGGGCAAAGTGAAGCTTCACCAGGCCGTCAATCTGACTGCCACCGGTGCAGTGGGGGGAGGATTCTGGGGGATGCTCATCGGCATGATTTTCCTGAATCCGCTTCTGGGAATGGCGGTAGGGGCTGGCGCCGGGGCCCTGTCCGGGAAGTTCTCGGATATTGGCATCGACGACAAATTCATGAAAGAGCTCGGTGAAACCTTCAAGCCGAATACATCCGCGTTGTTCGTGCTTGTGCGCAAGGCCACGCCGGATAAGGTCCTCGAAGGCCTCAGCCAGTTCAAGGGGAAAGTCCTTAAAACATCCCTGACGGCCGATGAGGAAGATACCCTGAGGGCGGTGCTCGAAAAAGAATAGCCGGTTGCTCATCCGTATGAATAACAGCGCGGGAGGGGGAACTCCTTCCGCGCTGTTTAATTTTCCGACTTTTTAAAAGATCTTTTGATTTTACAGGGCGGCGTGATATATTAGTTCTATGATTGAAAAAGTGGTTAAAAAACGAACGCTTAATGACTTATCGGTGATTCTCGACGATCTGGCACATTGGCTCAACAGAACGCCGGAAGAAAGGATTGCCGCCGTAGAACTTCTGAGAATTCGTGACCATGGAAGTACAGAACGACTTCAAAGAGTTGCTCGAGTTGTTCAACGTCCATCACGTTGAATACGTTATTGTCGGCGGATATGCGTTGGCGTTCCACGGAGCGCCACGCTTTACCGGTGACCTCGATATATATGTCAGGCCGGATCCCGAAAATGCGGCTCGAATAATGGAGGCCCTCTCGAACTTCGGTTTTGGCGACGTGGGTATCCATAACGTCGATTTTGAAGAAACAGGCAAGGTTATTCAACTCGGGGTTCCGCCTGTCCGAATCGATATTGTTACATCATTGACCGGAATAACTTGGGAGGATGTATCATCCGATAGAGTGGCGGGGGTCTACGGATCAGTTCCTGTGCATTATATCGGACGTGATCCGTTCGTTCGAAATAAAAAAGCTCTCGCACGATACAAAGACCTCGCAGATCTTGAAGCCCTTGGCGAAAAAACATACTGACTTATTTTCTTCAATATAGGGGACGTTGTTGATTTCACCGACAAATTGGATATCATCTAACAAACCCTATACTACAGGAGCGCGTCGATGCCACGTGGCGCAAGGCTTGATGCTCCGGGCACGTTACACCACGTGATTGTTCGGGGTATCGAGAAACGAAAAATTGTAAAGGATAATCAGGACAGGCAGCATTTTGTCTCCCGCATGGGTCGAGTTGCCACAAAGACCGAGACGTCTATTTATGCCTGGGCCCTTATGAAAAATCACGCCCATTTTTTAGTACGCAGCGGTGCAGCGGGGCTCCCGGCCTTTATGCGCAAATTACTAACGGGGTATGCTGTAACCTACAATCTAAGGCACCGGCGCCACGGGCATTTATTCCAGAACCGCTACAAGTCCATAACCGCGGTAAAAGCGGGAAGCCGGGCCAGAGCCCTGTCTAAACTGCGAGCGGAGTTGGTTCCTGTCCTAATTGGTCAGTTCGGTTGTCTCACGCGGAGAGTGCGCGCCAACTGGGCGTATCGACATCGACAATAAGCAGAATCTTGGAACGACTCAATCAGTCGGTAAAATCAACAACGTCCCGTAAAGGTCCTAATATGAATACGACCAGATATCGTGACATAAGCTTCATGTGTGGACTCCTTTGTTGTGCGTCTATATCACATGACATCCGATCAATAATGACTAATATATAGAACGCTCGAGGACAACACGGATTCTCGAGTTGTCACTTTGGGGAAAGGGCGCCTGTTTTTTGAGACATCTTTAATAATTTTACTAGCTCTTGAAGTTACTGATGAAAGGAGTGGCTGGATGAAAAGGGCAATTACCATCTTTCTGACCGGTGTCGGTTTGTTTTTTTTGACAGGTATTGTATCGGCGCAGGATATGATCATTTACCCGGCCAAGGGGCAGAGTCAGGAGCAACTCGATAAGGACAAATATGAATGTTACTCCTGGGCTAAAAAGCAAACCGGGTTCGACCCCATGCAGATGCCGACCGCATCTACACCACCCCCCCAGCAGGAACCACGCAGAGGCGGTTTGGGTCGTGGCTCAGCACGAGGGGCTGCGGCTGGTGCTGCTATCGGCTCTCTGGATGGCGAGATGGGCAAAGGTGCTGCCGCCGGGGCAATTGCCGGGGGAGTCATCGGAGGCATTCGGCGTCGCGAGCAGTTAGCGACTCAGCAACAAAAGGAGCAGCAATGGGCCCAGCAACAGGCAACCCAATACGCCGGGAGCCGCAATGAATATAACCGAGCCTATGCCGCCTGCCTGGAAGGGCGCGGTTACACGGTAAAGTAAGTCAAAGGGAGGATCACCCATGGTTTATCGAACTCAGATTGTAGCTATTGCTTTCCTACTCTGTTGGTTCATCATGCCGAGTGCCGCCCTTGCCGGAAATTTTGACGGCTCCAGGGAATTGGTCTGCGCGGCCATGCAAACGGCCGCCTGCGGTTATGGCTCCGACTGTATCACAGGTACGGCGGAAGATGTCGATTTCCCCACCTTTATACGGATCAACGTTAAAAAGAAAACCATCAGCGCCACAGAAGAATTTGAACGGGATGTCGTGACTCAAATTAAGAACATCAAACGGACAGAGGGACGGTTGATTCTCCAGGGGGTTGAACAGGGCCGTGGCTGGAGCCTCTCCCTGAGCGAAACGACCGGTAAAATGGTTATGACCGCGTCCGGAGATGGGGAAGGTTTTGTCGTCTTCGGCGTCTGCACCACCCGATAGGTGTCTCTAATCTTTCTTTCCATCCGTTAAATACCGCCTGCCATAGATAGAGGGGCTCTGCGGTAGGGGAATTATCAACCGTCGTTTCAAAGATACTGTTTGTTCCGTGGGCGCCTTTCCGGCGTCCTTCTGACCCACATCCTGACAGACTTGCTAAACATTATTAGCTATATTTAAGGGACGTTGTTGATTTTGATGATAATTTTGATATAGTCTAACAAACCCTATAATACAGGAGCGAATCGATGCCGCGTGGCGCAAGGCTTGATGCTCCGGGCACATTACACCACGTGATTGTTCGGGGTATCGAGAAACGAAAAATTGTAAAGGATAATCAGGACAGGCGGCATTTTGTCTCCCGCATGGGTCGAGTTGCCACAAAGACCGAGACGTCTATTTATGCCTGGGCCCTTATGAAAAATCACGCCCATTTTTTAGTACGCAGCGGTGCAGCGGGGCTCCCGGCCTTTATGCGCAAATTACTAACGGGGTATGCTGTAACCTACAATCTAAGGCACTTGCGCCATGGGCATTTATTCCAGAACCGCTACAAATCCATAGTTTGTGAGGAGGATGCTTATTTCCGAGAGTTGGTCCGATATATTCATTTGAACCCTATTCGAGCCGGCGTGTTGAACAAGTTGTCCCAGTTGGATCGGTACCCTTGGTGCGGTCATGGGGCGTTGCTGGGTTATGCGGAAAACGATTGGCAGGATGTGGACTACGTGCTGAAGTGGTTCGGCCGAAAATTGGGCGGCGCCAGGCGGAAATATCGGAAATACATAAAACGTGGCCTCAAACAGGGCCATCGCCCGGATCTGGTCGGTGGCGGGCTGATCCGCTCCGCAGGGGGATGGTCGGCGGTCAAGGGGTTGCGACGGACCGGAGAGCTCCGGAAAGGTGATGCGCGGATTCTTGGAAGTTCCGATTTTGTTGAAAAGATGATCAAAGAATCGGACCTTCGGAGGCGCTACCAGTTTGCAGCGGATGATGTACTGGAGAAGGTGTCGGCATTGATTCACGAGGAGTGTGAAAAGAGAGAAGTTTCAGTGTCGGCGGTAAAAGCGGGAAGCCGGGCCAGGGACATATCGAAATTGCGAGCGGATGTGGCGCCGATACTGATTAATGAGCTCGGATTGTCCCACGCGGAGAGTGCACGCCAATTGGGTGTGTCGACGTCGGCTATCAGCAAAATTATAGAAAGACATTATAAGTCATAATAATCAACAACGTCCTCTAAAATAAATCAACAAATCGGCCATGAGATTATGGGATTCATTAAACAGCGGGGAGGCGGCGGAAGTTAGGCAACCGGGTCGACGGGCGTTAAAAATGCGAAACGATGAAAATCTGTGTCTCGGGTGTAAATCGTTTGGATGCCGTTCTCACGCATGGTAATGGCCGTATGGGCGTCGTGCATGAGGTTTCCGTTCAGGTGGGGCATTTCCTGGATTACGGTGGCAGCCACTTCTAAATGTCGATCGGTGTGGCCCAAAATGCCGATAAACGGTGATGAGAGAAGGGCCTCCACAAACTGCCAGGCTTCAGCGGCACTCCAGGGTTTTCGAAATACACGATGGTGCGTACTCACGCGAAGAAACTCGTACAATATCCCCCAGGTGACAAACCACGCCGATGCCTGCTCCCGCCAGTCATTCAACAGTTTGAAACACCGGTCATGGAAGGGAGAATCCTGATCGGCCGCATAAATCAGAATGTTCGTATCCACAACGAACATTTAGCGTCCTTCCATTGCCTGATACAGCGCTTCTCGGTCTGCTACGTCAACTAATGGCCCACCGCTTCTGAAAGTGGGGAGCTCCAGGAGTTCCCGCTTCTTTTCCTGTGCTTGGAGCAGCATCCGAAGAGCGCTTTCCACAAGCTCCGACATGGTGCATCCTCTGCGAGCGGCCTCATTTTTGAGCCGCGCCATGACCGAATCGTCGATATTTAGTGTTGTTTTCATAGATGTAGATTATTATCTATATGGTTATATGTCAATACTTACCATATTTCCATACATGTTTTAAATATTGCTGTCATCACCTGTCAAAGATTGACAATTGTGGCTTTGCCGCCTATTTTAGAGATGGTTCTCTTACATATTCCTAACCTATTTGAGCCGTCCTGTTATCCCGGAACCCCCGGTTCCGGATGTCGATTATGGGGGCGAAACGGCTTCGACGGGGGCAAGGAAGCTTAAACTGCGTACCGAGCTCCTGCCAGCTCGTAAAAACGGTGGGAACTAAATATAATCGCAGACGATTATAACTACGCTCTGGCCGCTTAAGGCCAGCGTCCTGGCGGGATTTTCCTGTGAACCCGTCAAGGGCGTCGACTAGCAGGATAGCCGGTGATGGATGCCTGTTTCATAGCCGGTGATACTTTTACAGGCTAGCCCGCCTCGAATCCTGCCCGGGGGAGCCATGGTTGGGCGAACACCAGTACTCGGGACATGTGCGTAGATGTTTAAGTGGAATGCTTCCGGACGCGGGTTCGACTCCCGCCGCCTCCACCACAATAATAACTGTGAAAATAACAAGAAGTTAGAGATTTTTAGCCTCCAAAATACAGTCCCCAGAAGGCCCCTTCAAACGACTGGAAAGTAGCGGTCCAATCTCTCCTTTACTCCCGAAAGCAATGGTTTTCGGGGGTTTTTATTTTTAGTCTTATTAGGGACGCGGGATTCAGTGAAATTCTGTCTCCAGAAAACCTAATCAACGTTGGTATATTGAATATCGTAATGTCCTGACAGCATATGATATCCAATTTTCTGGTATGGTATCCCCATCCCACCTTCATCATGACCGACCACTATATGTTAGACCACCCTTTATTCAATGCTCAGGTCGAACTGAATAATACCGAACTCATTCTGGTACGGATTTCAAACCGTCCTAACCAAGGACTATTGGCAATATTCCACAGTTCAGATATCCTAAACGTACCTACAGTTTTGACGGATTTGTGATATTGCCAAGCTACCTGCAATTTGGGGGGATTTAATTAAATCCGTCCGGAACGTTACGACTCTATATTTAAAATGACAAAAAGACTGAAGCAGCGCCTTTGACTCAATTACAAAATAGAAAACCGCTGGCAATAGCTCCTATTTCGGCCTTGCTTATAAGCTTGTTTTTGGCTGCTTTGGGCAATGGCCTTCAAGGTACGCTTGTTGCCATCAGAGCTGGTCTGGAAAACTTTAACGAAGAAACCATCGGCATAATTATGTCGTCCTATTTCGTTGGCTATATGTTCGGGGCAGTAATTGTACCGAATTATGTAGAACGCGTAGGACACATCCGAACCTTTGCAGCGATGGCTTCGATCGCATCTGCGGCGACGTTATCCCATTTACTCATCATTGAACCAATTAGCTGGGCATTTTTCCGCGCTGTCAATGGTTTCTGTATAGCCGGGTTGGCGCTCGTTATCGAAAGTTGGTTGAATGGCCATGCTGTGACAGAAAATCGTGGGCAAATCCTGTCAATTTATGGTTTGGTTGTAGTCGCTGCCATTGGACTGGGGCAGCTATTACTCAATATTGCAGATCCGAGTCGTTTTATTCTCTTCTGCATTGTGTCCATTATCATTTCGCTATCACTTGTTCCGGTCTCGCTAACACATTCCGTGGCACCAACCATTGTCGGTTCGTCACACTTTAATCTACCCCGGCTATTGAAACTAACGCCACTGGGGGTGATCGGCACTATGATCACGGGAATGACGATGAGCGCGTATCTAGGAATGGGGCCAACATATGCCCAAAAGACGGGCTTCAATACGGCGGGGATTTCAGTCTTTATGACCGCTATTATGACAGGGACATTGGTATTCCATTGGCCTATCGGTCGATTCTCTGATCGGGTTGATCGGCGGTTTGTCATCGCTTTGGTGGCATTGGCAAACGGCATGGTCTGTTTGTGTTTTGTCGGCTGGACTATCTCCGCCTATGGCGCTCTGCTTCCGCTGGCCTTTCTTTTGGGTGGTTTTGGTCAACCCCTCTATGCCCTATGTGTCGCCCACGCCAACGATAATATCTCGACAGACGAGGTCCTTTCGACCGCAAGTAGCCTGTTATTGGTCTTTAGCTTTGGCTCAAGCCTCGGCCCTTTTTTTGCGAGCTTGATAATGGGACAAATCGGTCCCAAAGGACTGTTTATATTTCTCGGTCTGCTTTACCTGTTTTTGTTGCTGCTCACTCTATACCATATTAAACAATATCCAAAAGTGCCCCAGGAAGGATGGCGACGTGGCTTTGTTTCGACATACACAAGAACACCTCTGGAAGTTCAATCAGACGTTGAGAATGAAAGTGTGGAAGATGGGACGGATTCGGATGGCAGCTAATGGTGAACTCGTTGGGTATCGTTTTTGGGTGTTACCAAGTCCGGTCTGAAATCGGGAAAGCAACCATTCGTCCTCAATATCTTGATAAGCTAAAAGGAGCGCATTATCTGATATAGTCCACAGCAGGTTCCTAAGATTGCTGGTCACAACCAGCAAAGGGGGCCAGCCAGGAGATGCTTACAGTGGAGACGATACGGAAAATACGATTGGCCATACATCGGGACGGTAAATCGATACGCAAGGCGTTCATTGACCCCATTTACTAACTGATGAAAACGAATTTGCTAGTTATCACGATTATCAAGATGTATACGACGAACATTGAAAACCGACCGGCCTATGTTGCCGGGTGCATCGGGAATGTCCTATCACTGCTGGTGTACCGATATGTCTCCGAACGTTACATCGCCGTAAAATAGGCTATTTATCAGTGCACGAGAGATTCGGATCCGCTTCTAAACCAATCCAGCCAGAAAATTGTTGGCTGAAACAACTCTCACACCATTAACGAAACTGTCGATGCCGTCTTGTTTAATGACCTGATAGGAATATGGTATGTTTAGTTTATCCCTGAAATAAAACAGATGCGGTGAGGCGTTGACGTCTTTGATCTTGGCTTCAACAGCAAACCATGGTTTTTCATCGATGGTCACCAAAAAATCTACTTCTTTTTTTTCAATGCTGCGAAGATAGTACAATTGAGCTCTGTATCCTTCCCAATCCTGAAGAAAATGAACAAATTTTAAAAGGTGAGAAGCAATGCAGTTTTCAAATCTTGTCGATTCCTGATCGATTTCCGACCAATCCCAGAGATAAAGTTTGGCCTCTTTTTTAAGTGATCGATATTTTTTAGTTGCAAAGGGGGAAATTCGAAAGCAGTAGTAAAATGACTCTAAAATATCCATCCAGTTTGATACAGCGCGATGGCTGACTTCGAGATCCTCGCGTAAAGAATTCAAAGATAATAAAGATCCTGCTCTTTCAGGCAGAATATCGCCCAGCAACTGCATGTGGACGATATCTCTAACCGGTTCAATATCGCGTATATCTTCTCTGAATAATCGATCGACTTTTTCGTTGTGCCATCTTCGAAGCGTTCGCGTGTTTTGCTTCAAAAACGGTTCGGGAAATCCCCCAAACTTGTCCAGGGACAACAACAGTTTCTGAATGTTCTGCGAGTGGATGGGTATCTCATCAAATATATCCGGTAAAGACTCGTCCCCGGTAAGCTCTGCCACACTAAATGGGTGCAGTCGAAAATAATGGTACCGGCCCAGCATCGAGTCTCCGCCTTTGCGATATAAATCCAACCTTGCACTGCCGGTAATCAGAAATCTGTATCTGTCTTTCAGTTTGTCGTATTCTCCCTTTACCAGGGATTTCCACTTTTTATATTTGTGAATTTCATCCAGGATGATCAAATCTGCATTTCCGGGCCAGTTTGACCTCATAATGTCGCGCCGATCCTGCCGATTATCCCAGTTGTAATATCCAAAATGCTTGAAATGACTGGCAACCAGGTTTTGGGCGAGGGTCGTTTTACCCACCTGTCGCGGCCCTCCGACAAATACCATTTTATCGGCAAGATCTTCGAGTACATATTTTGTCAGGTATCTTGGCTCGGTCATGGGTAGAGTATGACCTCAAATCTAAATACAGTCAATAATTTTTGCCTATAAGCAAAAATAGTTTAAATAAATTTTGCTTATAGGCAAAAAATAAGATTTCATTAGTGTCCAATTAAGAACCGAATAAATTCAAATAAAAGGCCCTGCTACGCAGATGCTGCTTTATCCATTTAAAAAACAGTTCGACTTGCCACCGGCATCGGTACAGATCAGCGATTGTGATTGCCGGCAGTGTCATTTGATTGGTCAACAGATTTAATCTTTGATCTTTTTCAATACTGTAGATCGCGCCAGGTCCAGGAATGAGATCATCAAGAGTGTTTACTTCGTGAACTCCGGCAGTGGTTATTGTGACAAATGATGGAATACTGCCTCGCAGATCCAACAGCGTGTGTAATTTGATGCCGCCTTTGGTCTTTCTAAAGCGAGCCCAGGGAAAAATCGAAAGGCATAAATCTATTATCGAGGCATCTAACGCATATACCGTTTATTGAAGCTGAAAGCCAAAATCATCATTTGAGTACAGCTGCCTGGCTTCATGGATTAGGATTTGGGCAAAATCGCAATAGATGCGCCAATCTCTGTTTTAAAGAGAGCGAACGCGATAATTGCCGTTGTATCGATCAAAGCAGCGACGAAATTTCTTGATTGGGAGAAAGCCCATAACAACGGGCAGTCCCCGCACACATCAAAATACAAGACCTGGCGGTTGATCAGCTACCTTGTTTGCGATAAAAAAGATCTGCCAAAGTCTCCAAACCCAATTCCCTTAAAACGGCTTCCTGGGGGATGCCCTCTTCATTAAGACCTCGCAGTTTATAAAACTCTGTTAACATCAGCTCCATGTCGGGGACACTGCCTTCGGTGGGACCTTCCGTCATAGGGGTCATTATCCTTGGGGGCAGCCGGTCATCTTTGGCCCGGGCACCGAAAAGATTGGTCAGCCCGCGCTTCAGGTACCAGACCCGGCGACCGATTTCCATCACCTCTTCCAAGGTATAATCGAATCCAGTCACATGGTTCAGCATTGCCACGGCCTGGGTTGCATTGAGGGGGGCGGCGCCCAGATTACAAAAGATGGCGCAATGGGAAAAAAACATGCCGTAGTCCTGGCAGGCCACATTCAATTTAGCACGGCTCTCGCTGCCCTCAGGCAGATCATCGGCCAACTCGGGCAGTTCAGGTACATACATAGCGCCGCCTTCGATCTCGTAGACTAGGCTTGCTTCATGGCAGGCGCCCCGGGGAGAAACCCCGTAGGCCAGCCCGAAACCGTGGGCATTTCTGGGATCGTGCATGGGGGCTTCGAGTCCTTTGACCGTGGTCAAAAACCGGGAAGCACCCTTGCCTATGCGTTGTGCGGCCTTGGCACTTCCCTCTGCAAGCAGGGCGCCAAAGCCCTCTTTTTTGCCGATCTTTTCGGCAAGGGTAACGATGGCGGCTGCATTTCCCCAGCGAAGTTCCAACCCGTCGGTCTCTTGGGTTGTGAGCAAACCGTTTTCAAAACAGTCGATGGCGAATGCAATGGTTGATCCGCAGGAGATGGTATCCATGCCGTAGCGATTGCAGATTTCATTGGCCTTGGCCACGGACTCGATATCTGCGTTCAAGCACATGGTCCCGAAAGCGGCAACGGTTTCGTATTCAGGGCCGGGTCCCTTCTGGGTTTTAAAAGGCCCCGCTTTTACCTCGGCGTTTTTTTTGCACGCCACCGTGCAGGCATAACATGTCCGATCGCCGGCATGGATCTTTGCTTCGATGGATGCCGGGCCCAGATCATCAACCTTTTCCCAATCACTCATCTGCCAGTTTTTGAAGGGAATATCGCCAGTGATAATGCCGACATCCAGATGGGCCGGGGTTCCGGCTGATTTGATGGAGCTGATATAGATACTCTCGGCGTAAATCTCCTTTAATTCCGACCGCAGCGCTTTTAGCTTTTCGGGATGGGCAATATCCACTTTACCGCTGCCGGCCACGTAGATGGCTTTTATTTTTTTCGAACCCCAAACGGCCCCGAGGCCGGTACGGCCGGCGGCATGCCCCTTTTTGTTGATCAAGTTGGCGAACCGAACCTGGTTCTCACCTGCCGGACCGATGGTGAGCACCTGGCCCGGTTTGGGCGATTGGGCCCTAAGGCCTTTAGTCAACGCATCGGTGACGGTGTATACATCCTTGCCCCAGTAAGGGGATGCATCCTTCAGTTCAACCTGTTGGTCGTTAATAAAAAGATACACCGGATCTTCGGCGGCACCGGTGATGACAATGCCGTCGTAACCGGCCATTTTTAATCGTGCCCCAAAATGCCCACCCACATTGGCATCCCCCCAAAAGCCGGTGAGGGGAGATTTGGAACAGACCGACCACCTTGCCGTAGCATCCATGCCACAACCCGTCAGGGGACCGGTCATCAGGACAAATGGATTGTGGGCGGAGAGAGCATCAAAGGGGGGTGCGTCCTTGATCAAATCCAGAAAGATTCGGGTCCCAAATCCAAGACCGCCGATGTTCTTTCTGGCAAATTCCAAATCAAGGGGTTTGACCTGAATCCGGCCGCTGGTCAGATCGACATAAAGAAGGCTTCCGGCATATCCTTTCATTCTGTATTCACCTTTCCGGAACGATATTTAGGCCCGCAGTGAAAATCCAATAAGCACCGGAAATCACCTCCACAGGCTATAGTCGCCTTGCCTAATGGATATTGTACTGAGAATAACCGTTTTCAACCAAATATTTGGGATACATGGCATAGCTCGGCTTGATCGCCGGCAAAAGCTTTAAAATCTTGGGAACCGGACCTTTGGCCACCATCTGCCTGCGGGTCAATGCCATGGTAAGATTGACTTTGCCGAACCAGAATTTATGGGCAATATCGGCCTTCATGCTCATCTCAACAATCACTTTGGTTTCAGTGTCACCCGGACGTACATCCACGGCGTCACCGGAGCAATCCACCACCACCACCACATCCGGATCCGAATAGATAAAACGGATTACCAATTTGGAAGCTATTAGTTTGTCCGCCACCTGGGGCGTATCCCCAAGAAGATTAAAAAAACCGACGATAACGTCACTAAAGGTTTTGGAATTCTCAAAAACAGCCATTCTGGATTCCTTTCCTTCGTCCTAGTATGCGTTTTTCAAGTGAATCAATATTTCCTCGGCCACAACATCCCGGGGATTGTAGACGATGGTCCCATCCTCGGTTGCGGCTTCGGCAATGGTGGGCAAACTCTCTTCGGGTACCCCGGCATCTCTGAGTCGCACCGGAATGGCATCCAAGGCATTTAACTGCCGACCGAGGTTCCGGACTGCCGCTATGGCCTCGCGGGCAGCCTCGTCGATAGACATCCCGGTTACATCCACCCCCATAACCGGCGCCAGCTTGGCAAATTTTTCTTTGCTGACTTCAAAATTATATTCCATGCCGTAGAGGAGCAGGATGGCATTGGCTACCCCGTGGGGCACCCGGGTCAGGCCGCCCACGGCATGGGCCATGGAGTGCACACACCCCACCATGGAGTGGGAAAAGGAGCTTCCGGCCATATTGGCGGCAATGAGCATGCCCCCCCGGGCCTCCAGATCATCTCCCTTGTCCGTGGCCCGTACCAGATATTTGAAAATATGCTTGATGGCTTCCACCGCCAGGGCTTCGGAGTGGGGTGAGGAGTCCACCCCCACATAGGATTCCACGGCATGGGTAAGGGCGTCCATACCGGTGGAAGCCGTTAAACCGGGGGGCAGTGATTGGGTCATCAACGGGTCCAGCACCGCCAAATCCGGCAGCAGGAACTTGTCCGAAAAGGCCAATTTAGTCTTGTTGGCCACGTCGTAGATCACCGCCACTAACGTACTTTCACTCCCCGTGCCGGCAGTCGTCGGGATCACGATAAATGGCTTCAGGGGTCTTGTGAGTGTGGCGGCTCCGGAGTAGTCCTCGATCAAATCACCGCCCTCTGAGAATACAAAGTTGGCGGCCTTGGTCGCATCGATGACGCTGCCGCCGCCTATGGCGATCAATCCCTCAGCACCACTATCCCCAGCGTGACGGCTGATACGTTCCACCGCTTCCACTGAAGCATCTTGAGGAACATCATAGAATTCACCTGTAATGACAAAGTTGGCCTCCTCCAGCCCCTTTTTGATCGGTTGAATGAATCCAAGGCTATGGATCACCTGATCAGATACAATAAAATACTTTTTAACGCCCAGTTCTTCCACTTCATGGGCAAAATCGTTTACCAAGCCTTCCCCATATATAACCTTGGTGGGGTGATGAAATTGATAAAACTCGGGTAACATTCGTTTCTCCTTTGCTAACGTTCGCTTACTCTCCTATTCGGGTCCGTCGCAGGAATGACTATATGACCAATCTCCCCAGATTTTTTCAATGATTTTCGTTACTAGGGGCATTACTAGTTCATCGGCTAACTTGCCATACAACAGGTCCAGATGATTGGCCCCCTCTATGACAAAATCAATCACCTGACTGCGGTCTGCGGCGATTCTTATTTTTCGTAAATCTCCAGGCGATTTGATGTGGTGAGTTTTTTTGATCTTGTGGGGATAGTGCTTGCTGTAATCCATATTTTTCAAAGGTACCAAGCTGTCCCGGGTACCCCAAAAATGAAATATCGGGATATCATCCGGAAACCAGGCCAAGCTGTCTGAATAATTCAGACCGCTGCCGTCCATCCGTTTGAATCCCCGGCCGTTATAGATTGCTTTTAAACACTGGAACCCGAGCCCCAATGGGATCGACTCCGTGGCCTCCTTTAAATACAGTTCTATGAAGTGCTTGTCGTCTTTATGGTTTTGCGGTGAGATGAGAAAATTCAAATCCCCAAAATTATGCTGCCAGACAAAACGAGTGATCTGTTTTAAAACCGGCAATTCAGTGAATGTTGTAGAAACCTCCTTGACCGGAACATGCTTTAAACGAAATACCCTGGAAAGATGATTGAGCCACAAAGAGGCCGGAAAGAAGATATGGGATTTTTTGTTGAAGAATTTTGGGGCTGCCAGCGAGATGATACCCCGTACCATTTTAAGATATTTCTCGGCGGCATCCGGTGTCGGCAATACCTGGTTCAGGATCTTTTTTTGCTTCGGCTCGATAATATCGATGCCGTCCAACTGGCGCGCCAGGGACCAGTTGAGAACCATGTTTTCTGAAACAAGGCCTCCCATGCTGTGGCCCAACAGGATTGAAGGCTTACCGCCACTGCGTTTATGGATAAAGCGCGTTAAGGTGACCAGATCATAATCGATTATTGTATCCACGGTATAAAACGGATCAAACCGACCCTCATTAACCCCTACCCCGCGTGGATCAAAAAGATAGACCCATACGTTCCTGTCGGCGATGTCCTTCGCCATTGAATACCGATTATTGATGTTAAAACATTTACTGCTGTTGGCAAAACCCGGAATCAAAACCACGGCCGGGCGATTGTCGCCGGCTGTGACGCCCTCCATGCTAACCATTCGCCTAAAGCCGATCTCCTTGCCTTCGTCGGTAAAATTCCGATAGTGAATGATCTCGTAGTCCCCCCGCCCATTTAGCTCTTTCTCTTCGATATCGCTATCGAAATAGATGGGCACCGGATCCACCCGCAGGGCTTCTCTTAAAATTCGGCGTCGCCGGGCCACTTCTAAAATATCGGTCAGGTGTTTCTTGGGAATTTGAAACTGTTTTAAGGAGAGGTCGGTCAATTCGGCTTCGGTGAGCAGGATCACATTTTTCGGTCAGCCGCAGGCGTCCTTTTTTAAGCTCATCGCTGATAATCGCTTTGATATCATCCCTGGGAATCGGCGAGCAGGTTGCATTTAAGAAGACATGATAGAGCACCAAAGCCAGTTTCTGTACGGCCCTTGTTCTGATTTCCTTTTGACTTACGATCAATTCCCTGGACACCGGCAGTCCCAAGCTGAGCTGCCCGCGATATAGCATACTATAGGCGTTGTAACTTCCGTTAATTAACCGGGCCGGCCCATCATTAACGATATAGCGCATCAGGTTGCGACTGAGATTCCGCCACTTTCCCATGATCATGCGTTGCTTCGCTCCTTTAGGGCATACTCCCTAACCCTGGCGATCTCGTCTTCTGAAAAAATGCCATCCACACCCGAAATGGCTGCCAGTTTCATACCGTGTTTCAGTCCCAGACGGTAAATCTCTCTGACCTTATCCCATTGGGGTGAAGAACCGACGGTGTACACCTCAAACCGTCCTTCCAGAGCCAGAATGATGGTTTCCGCCAACCCCGCATATACGATACCCGGCGGTAAGCCGATATCCCCCATCTCCGCGCCATCACCAGGCAAGCGAATTTCTCCGCCCTTGATGACCAGGACATCAGGACGCTTTGCTGTATCATCTCTGGTAAAAATCATGGGCAAGTTGATATCAGTGATGACACAACCTGGTTTTACCTGCATGATATCTAAAACCTTTTTGGCTCCTAAACTAGTGGCCACAATCAGATCCATTTCACTCAAATGGGTATCCGCACGGGTGGAGACATGGAGCTTTACCCCGGGCGCCTCACTTAGAATGGACTCTTGCAGGGCCAAGAGTTTGGCAATATTGCGCCCCACCAGATGGACCTCTTCAAAGGCCGTGGCCAGCAAATGGGAACAGATCCTTCCGACCGCACCCGTGGCACCAATCACCATGGCTTTAGCGTGCAACGTATTCCCGCTTTTGCGCTTTTTGTTCAAGTCCAGTCGCCGAACGGCCTCTGCCGCCGCCCAGAGCGCTGCAGAGGCAAAATAGCTGTTGCCGGTGGTGATGGGCAACACCGCAAATTTGGCCACTTCCAGGCTGGTATCTTTCATCGCTTTGGGAAGCATGCCAATCCCCATGATCTGAGCACCCAGCCCTCTGGCCAATTTGGCCGCCTCCAGTATCCGTTTGGTCGCGTGTTCAGGACCGCGGGCTTGCATTTGGGCCGGGGTTTCACCAAGGGCGATCAGCCATCCTTCCGCTTCTACACCGGTGTCGGACGTGATGCCGCTAATCTTTGAATATACAAAGGGCGGCACATAGGCCATGGCCTTTTCCACCGTGCCCATCAAACCCGGAGCCACATCCGAAAGTACTTCGATGGGTTTGATTTTTTTTAAAAACTCCTGAGTTGGCGGGTGGACGATGTAGGCAAAGCGATTGACGCGTTTGGCCTCGCCGCCGCCATAGATGACACGGGGGTCCATCTTCATGATGCTGATTATTTCCAAAAGCTCATCGTCGCTCCCAGTCCCCGGGGGAACATCCATTGCCACCATGAGGATCGCTTCCAGCACGCTGACTCCGACGACATTTTTTAAGAGTTTGGGCGTGGTGTCGATAATCACATCCACACCCTTCTCTTTTAAATAGTCGATACGGTCATCATAAGCTGTTGAAGTGATCACGGTTTTACCGTTGAGGTCTTCTAAACCAAAGGGCTCCAGATACTTATAAAAGTGCCCATGGGGAACTACCAGAATCTGTGACTTCTCGATGGCTTGGCGCATCAGATAATCGATCAATGAGCGTACCGGCTCACTTGCGGCCACCATTTTTTTTCCGGGAATCCAGTTCAATGCATCTCGAAGACGGTCCCCGTAGAACGCCAAATCTTTCAAGTCGTTGATAAACTTGGGGATGCCTTGTCTATCAACGGGTCGGCAAAAATCAAATTGGGCGTATATTCCGCCAGCACACTGGCGATGGATCGGCTGGTCGCTCCCGAAAAAAAGAAGATCCGGGCGTTGTTGAAGTAGGTGTTGCCGAATTTGAACTGGATATGCCGAAGAGACCACTCCTGGCCCACCGTGCGCAACGTATCACCGGATGTCACGGGGGTCTTGAGTTGGCGCCCCAACTCCAGCAGCTTGTTTAAGTCCTTTTTGGGTGCGGCCCGGTGGTCGACACTGCCCAAAGCGATGGCATCGGCTTTTTTATTCCACTTCAGCAACAGATCCGAGGCCCGGCTGAAGCTTCCATCCGTTCCAATGCGCTTAATGTGATATTGCTTTCTTTGAAACGTCGAAGTGAATTCTTTGTCGTCGAGGCTTTGCCCCAAACTGATTTGGATAATGTGCTTCACGGGCGCCTCCCTCGCCTTTATCGGAGCTAACTAATTGGATTGCTTCTGTTTTTGCCTGGCTTCCAGCGCCAGTCGCTTTACCTCGGCAATGTCTTCGTCCGAAAATACGCCGTTGACGCCGGATATGGCAGCAAGTTTCATGCCGTGTTTGAGGCCGAGCTTATAAATTTCCCTCACTTTTTCCCACTCAATATCCCGACCGATGGTGAACACTTCAAAACGGCCCTCCAAGGCCAATACAATGGTTTCCGCCAGACAGGCATAGGCCACCTTATCGGGCAAGCCGATACTTTTCATTTCCGGGAGCCCGGGCAACTCGATTTCTCCCGATTCAATGACCAATACATCCGGCCGTTTGGCCACGTCTTCCGGGGATAGATCGAGGGGGCGGGCCACATCCGTGATGACGCATCCCGGTTTAACACGGGTGATATCGAGTATTTTTTTCCCGGCGCCGGAGGTCGCCGTGACAATCACATCCATCTCAGAAAGCAGCTTGTCCGGCCGAGTGGTCACTCCCAGTTTGACATCGGGGTCCTCCAACAGGATCGATTCCTGCAGGGCCAGTAACTTAGCGGTGTTGCGTCCCACCAGGTAGACCTCCTCGAATGCTTTGGCCAGCAACCGGCAGCACACCGACCCAATGGCGCCGGTGGCCCCCAACACCATTGTTTTAGCTTTGATCCGCTTGCCTTTTTCAACTTTAATCAGGCCCATGCGGCGGACCGCATCCGCCGCCGCCCAAAGGGCCCCGGAAGCGCTATAACTATTGCCGGTGGTGATGGGGATATCGGCTTTTTTGGCCACGGTGACGCCGGCATCTCCCACCACTTTGGTAAAAGCGCCTAAACCCATTATTTGGGCGCCCATGCGTTTAGCCATGCGAGCGGCTTGGAGTAACCGCGCGTAGGTAAATTCGGGACTATGGGCCAGCATTTGCTTAGGTGTTCCCCCCACCGTTATCAACCAACCTTCGGTTTCCACTCCGGTGGGGGACTTTATGCCGGTGATCCGAGAGTATACCCAAGGCGGTGCGTAGGCGATCACTTTTTCAACGGCATCCAGAAATGCAGGAGGGGTGAAATTTGCTATCCTATCGACAGCTTTATCTTTTTTAAGAAATTCCTTGGAAAGGGGGTGAATGACGAATGCAAACCGATTGATCCTTTTGGGACTACCCGAAGGGTATACCACCCGAGGATCCATTTTTTGGCTACTGATTAATTCCAACAGATCATCGGAATGAAGCTGATCTTTTTTGCGCCCCAAAGCCGCCAGAAACAAAGCTTCAAGTAGATTGGGCGCCACCACCCGCTCCAAAATTTTGGGTGTTGTATCAATAATCACATCCACGCCGCGTTCTTTGAGAAACGTCACCCGCTCATCATAAGCCGTGGCGGTAATGATGGTCTTACCCCCCAACTCCTCCAGGGTGAAATTCTTGAGATAGTCATGAAAACCGTAAAACGGCACGATAATCATATCGGCCTTCTGCGCGGCTTTGCGCAGGGTGTACTCGTTCCATATTTTTATCGGCACCGCAGAATTGGTGAGCGTTTTACTGGGAATCCACTGCAGGACCTCGTGAGCGGTTTGGGCGTATGTTTCGAGATCTTTTAATGAGTTAATAAATTTGGGAATGCCATTTTCCAGAACGGGATCGGCAAACGTAAGATTGTCCGTGAATTCGCTCATCACTTTGGCAATGCGGTAGCTGTTCATTCCGGAGAAAAATAAACACCTGACATTATTAAAATAATTTCCGAATTTATATTCAATGAAACGCAAGGCCCACTCGAAGGAAACATCTCTCAGGGCACTGCCGGTGGTGACCGGGGTTTGAATTTGGGCGCCCAACTCCCTTAGTTTATGATCTTGCTTTTTTCTCAGATATCTAGGCCCGATACCATTGGGGAATTTGATGTGGCCAAGACCTATGGCTTCCGCTTCCTTATCCCATCGCAACAGAAGTTTTGCAGCTTTTTCAAGATCGCCATCCGACCCCAACCGTCTGACCATAAAATCCTGCCCCAGAAATTCGGTTTCAAATCCATAGTCGTCGGCGCTTGATCCCAGACTGATACTGACCACCTGTTTCACGGTTTCCTCCTGACACTGATAACGAGACTTCTTGACTTCAGCGATGTATTAATTATACTGTAGCGTATGATGCAATGCGTTAAAATTGTCAAGCCATTTAATGGCCTTCGTATATTTTGGCCGGGAATCGTCGGGCAATTCCCATGAGAGGTACAAAGCATGCGTAAGATAAAAAAATACGCCAACCGCAAAATGTACGACACCCATGCTAAACGCCACATCTCCCGGGACCAGTTGGCGAAACTCATTAAAAATGGTGAAGAAGTCGTCATCATCGACAACCGTACCGGCGAAGATTTAACCGTGTCCATCGTTTCCCAACTTATCGGCATGGATCGCCAAAATGGGGACAAGCCCTTATCCCCCCGGTTGTTGATGCAGTTGCTCCGAAAAGGGAGCGGCACCCTCACAGATTACTTTAAAAAATATATCTCCATCTGGCAGAGCGCATTTACCCTGGCGGAAGATGAAATCGACAAACTAGTCACCCTGCTGGTGAAAAATAAGGAGCTATCCAAGGACGAAGGCAGCCGTTTGAAAAAAGAGATTATCGGTTATTCCGATGGAATTAAACGCTGGCTCAGCGACAGTGTCGACAAACGGGTGAGCGAAACCTTTAAGACCCTCAATCTGCCCACCGGGGATCAGGTAAAAACGCTCTCCGCGAGAGTCGATGCCTTAACCAAGAAGGTTGGGCAACTGGAAAAAACACTAAAAAGAACCGCTAAAAACCCACCCAAACCCGTCGCCGCGCGGAAACCTCGTTCCAAGAAAAAGGGAAAGTCTACCTGACGGTAAAGATGAGCAAAGCCCCCGCTCTGCAATCCGCTCGAGGCGGGATAAGCGGCCTCCTGAAAAATGTTTGAACACCATGGACGTTAAGAATACACCAACTACGGATCCGGAGTTATTTTTACAGCTCAAACGCACCCTGCAAACCTTCCAATCTGCACGCTTGAACACCACCTATGCAGATTTAAAAAGTGATCCAGAATATACCAAAATAGGCCGGTTTTTCTTTGAAAAGCTCTACGCTCCCGAAGATTTCTCATTTCGGGATGCCAGCATCAAGAAACTTCACAAACTTCTTAAGGGAAAAATTTACTCCGGTATTATCTCGGCCGGGAGTAAAGTCATCGAACTGCACGAGCTGTCGGATATGCTCGATGATCGCATGGTTGAACACATGATCGCCCTGAATGTGGGGACGGATATGGATATGGATCAATACCAAAGGGTCTATCGCAGCCTGGAAAACTACGATGATAGGCTGTACCAGATTGCCCTCGGGAAGGAGGTAACCCAACTGTTTCACCGCTTGAGCAAGAATTGGGCGGTGGCGGCTTCCCTCAATACTGCTCACACGGTCGCGCACCTCTTCGGCATGGGTAAAATTATCGACTTTATTCATGAAGGGTATATCGGCTTTCGGTCCATAAAAAACATCGACTATTTTGTGGAAACCATCGACGAGCGGGAACGCGCCTGGCACGATGAGATTTGGTTCAAAAACCGGGAGGACGGCAAAAAATAAACTTATGGAAAGAGCGCTGATCCTATCAGGAGGGGGTTCCCGGGGTGCATTTCAAGCGGGGGTCTGGAAGTATCTCCAGGAAATAGAGTGGATCCCTGACCTGATCAGCGGCACCTCCATCGGTGCCGTCAATGCAGCGGCCATTGTATCGGGAATGCCCGCTGAGCGATTGATCCATTTATGGACGACCCATGCCCGCGACGAGATATATCGGTTCCAACTGCTGAAATTTATAGCCGCCATCCTCTTTAAACGGCCATTGCGCCCTATGCTCGATACGAATCGGATGCGGGGGGTGTTAACGAGAAAAATCGATTTGGCGGCCCTGCGCCATAGCCGCACCGAAATTATCATCACCACCGTCAACATGTTGACCGGGCGGCTGCACCTCTACAACAACCGAGAAATCAGTATCGATCACCTGGTGGCCTCCAGTGCCATGCCCATCATTTTCCCCTGGCAATGTATCAATGGAGAACCATACTGGGACGGCGGGGTAATGGCCAATACACCCCTGTTTACCGCCCTTAAAAGGGGTGTGAAAGAGGTTATCGTGGTGTTGCTCTCACCTGTAGGGCATGCGGCGTTACCGTTTCCGGGGACATTGCTCGACGGTCTGGAGCTTGTTTTCGAGCATTTCTTGAGCGGCTCCTATCAAACGACCCTATCTGCCATCAACCCAAACCATGGGGGGAATGGGCAAAACGTTACGGTTTTAGAGGCCGGGGGAGATCACGGTGTGTCGGAGGTGAGAGGGCCGCGGATTAGGGTGGTGGCCCCGTCCCGGATGCTGGGGTTCCGCTCACTGCTCAACTTTTCAACCCGGCAGGCGCGCCAATTGGTGGATGAGGGCTATCGCAATGCCCGGGAGCAGCTTCAATCCCTGGTTAACCAGGACATTGCATGAAATCTTTTCAGTAAATATCTAAAAAGATACAAATCAGCGCTTTAACATGATTGCTGCTGCATGGGGCCGCGATGCAATGTGTCACGTTAAAAAACGGATCAACGACCTGAAAAGATTTCACCCTGCGGGCCAAACGGAGACCTCCATGGGCGGTGTTATTCGAGACTCGCGGTAGTCGGACTACAGCTTCATCTCGAAGTGCCTTGCCCATGAAGGTCTCCATTTGGTGCAATATCCAGGTTAACCCCATGGGGATAGTAAAAAGTAGCGATCGCCATATGTGCGTATACCCCCCGACCAACCCCTCAGATCACCTAAGCACCAGATTCCCAAGCCCTTTCTCGGTCAAGAATTTCGGATAGAGATCATAGCTCGGTTTTAAAATTGGCAATAGTTTTATGGTCCTGGGGACATTGCCCTTGGCCGCCACCTGGCGACGGGTGAGGGCTGTCACCAAGTTGGCTTTGCCGTGCCAAAAGCGGTGGGCGAAGTCGGCATTCATGGTCAAGGTGACCTCCGGGGATCCGTCATACTCGCCTTTTAAAATCTTGATATCGTCACCAGCGGCATCGATGGTGATGATCCCGGTCGGGTTTTTATATCTAAATTGAACGCAGAGGTCACTCTGAGCCAACTTGGGACCAATCTCGGGATGGGCCTTTAACAACTCGTAAAAATTGATCAAAATATCATAGAGCATTTCCGAATCTTTAAAAACCTCGGTGATCTGTTTGTCCTCACGCCGGCTGGTCCGGGGGCGCAATTCATCCCTCGATACCGGCAGGGGCTTTGCTTTTGTGTGGTAAGCCTTCCGGATGATGGCAATTACTGCATCGCGCTCCGGTTCAACCGGGTTGTACAGCATGGATCCATCTTCCATGGCCGTGGTGGCGACCTGTTCGATCTTTTCAAGGCCATCAGAGACCCCGGCATCTTTTAAATTTAGGGGGATGCCGGTCAGGTGGGCCAGTTGCCGGTTGAGAGTGTGCACTTTTTCCACCGCGGCCACGGCGGCCTGTTTACGTACCCAGGCATCGATAAATCCGAAGGAGCCGATGGCACTGGCCAGCATCCCCCGGGCACGGTGGGAACCGGTATTGATATACTCCTTTAGCGAATCGACGCCGGAGAGGTTGGCGAGTTTGGTGGGCAAATCAAGACGGTTGGAGTGCAATAGGCTGCGGCCGTGATGGATGACCTGGGGATATGAGATCCCCATGGCAAAGGCGATATCCGCATAGCGGTCGACCTTGGCCTCCAGATTATAGGCCATTACCTCAGGTAAAATCAGGGCATTGGCCAGCCCGTGGGGGATATGGTAGACCCCGCCCAACGCATGGGCTATGCCGTGGGTCATGCCCACCATGGAGTGGGAAAATGCCACTCCGGCTAAAAAACTGCCCGCCAGCATGGCGCCCCGGGCCTCCAGATCGTCCGGTTTGGCACAGGCCTGGAGAATATTGCCCGAAATCAAGGCTACCGCATGCAGGGCCAGGGCATCCGAAGCCGGCGACCACTCCTTGTCCACATAGGCTTCAATGGCATGGGTCAGAGCGTCCATGCCGGTGGCGGCCGTCAGTTTGCCCGGCAGGGATGTGGTCAACGCCGGGTCCAGAATAGCCAATTGGGGTAAAAATTGCTCTTCGGCAAAAGGCAGCTTCACGTCGTTTTCAGGATCGGCGATCACCGCCACCTTGGTGACTTCGGACCCGGTGCCGGCGGTGGTGGGAATTAAGATGGAGGGCAGTAACCGGTCATCGCTGGAAAGCAGGTAGGCTCCCATGTGATCCTTGAGCGCACCGCCTTTTACCATCAGCAGGTTCGCCACCTTGGCAGTATCGATGACACTCCCACCACCTACCCCGATCACCATGTCGCAGCCTTTTTGTTTGGCCATGGCGGCACAGTTTTCCACGGTATCGATGGTGGAGTTGGGCGGCACTTGATCAAAGGTGCCGGCAATCTTGATGGGCGTCTTTTTAAAACCGGCTTTGACTTTATCCACCAGCCCGGTCTCAACCAGGATCTCATCGGTGACCAGGATCGCTTTGCGTTTGCCAAACGGTTTAACCGTATCGCTGATATTACCGATAATGCCGATACCATATATCAGTTTGGTGGGAAGCGAGAATTCGAAATACTCTGGTAACATGCCGGTTCCTTTCTCAATAGGCAATTTTAAGAAATTCTATAAGTCCGTTAACTCCTGCATTATCTGAGCCACATCTTTTAGTTGGCTCTCCTCGGCTGCCTTTTGCTGATGCATGGCGCAGTACTCCGAACCGGATACCGGCTTATTTTTACAGGGATTGCCTTTGCGGGTCACAGCCCGGCACTGGGTCGGCCGGTTCTTTTTCCGGTTAACTTCCGATTTTTTGGCACGGTTGCCTGCCCGGGCTTCCTCATAACGGTCATGCAACACCAGGGGCTCATCATAGATTTTTCCAGACTGGACCAATTCTAAAAGAGTGTTGAATTCTTCTTCAAACCCATCCAGTAAAACCTCAGGATCCGGCATCAATCCCTCATCGGAAGCCACTCCCACGGTGACCTTGCCATCATAACTGAAAATGCTGATTCCCAAACCAATCTGGCCGGAACGCGGCACCCAAAACATAAAATTTTCAATTTTTTGACCGGCAAAATAGAGGGGCTGTCGGGGACCCGGAACATTGGTCAGCACCCCCGAGGCCTTGTTGCCAAACAACGCAGCGGCCCTTTTGGCGAGTACCGGAGGCAGGTAGCCCATGGCACTGAGCAGGGCAAAATTGATATATGGATCCGGCGAGCTTTTGAGTTGATCCATTCGTCTTTTAACTTCTTTCAACCGCAGAATGGGATCAGCCAAATGCACCGGCAGGGGCAGGAAAACCAGGCTGAACTTGTTGCCCAATTCGAACTCGGTGCCCGGCTTACGGATATTTATCGGCACGGTGACCCGCAGATTGAGCTTATTGACCCGCGTATTCCTGGTTTTTAAATAGCGGCGCATGGCACCGGTGACGGTGGCGATGAGAACATCATTGAGGGTGGCGGTACTGATAGCCCGGCCGACCCTTTTGATTTTGTCCAAGCCCATGGGCTCCGTCCAGGCCACTTTTTTGCGCACGCCCAATTTGCCTTTAAATGCAGTATTGGGATCAGAGCTCATCAGCATGTATTTAGAGAATACGGAAGCAAAATCCGTGGGAATAAAACTGGCAGCTTTGGCCAGTTCCTTTAAGTGGTTCGGATCGGAGAGGGCTTTTTCGAGCTCTTTGACCATCTGCTTGCCAATGCCTGGTGTCTTCGCAAGGGTTTTCTTGACATTGTCGACCATGGCGTTGATGGGCAGCAGGGATCCCAAGGAGAATTGTTTTGGTTTTTTGGGTGGTTTACTTTTTGGCCAGGGGGCATCCGGATCCATATCAGCCATGGAAAGCAATACATGGATCCCGGCAATACCATCGGTGATGCAGTGGTGGATCCTAAAAAAGAGCGCGCAACCCTTGCCGTAATTTTCGATGAGATGGACTTGCCACAAGGGTTTGTTGGGATCCAAAGGGGTTACTGTTAAATCGGCAATCATCTCCTGGAGGGAGCTTTTATCACCTTGTGCCGGCAGGGCCACTCGCTGTAGATGGGATCGAAGGTCAAAGTGTTTATCGGTTTCCCAGCTGGAAACGCCGAGACCTGATAGGGGCCGTACGATCCGTTTCCGGAAGCGTGGAAAAGAGGCCAACCGGCTCTCGATGGTGACATACAATCGTTTAAAATCTATAAGTTTTTCAAACTCCATGAATCCGGTGATGACCATCAGGTTGGTCGGCTGATCCATACAAAGCCAGAAATTATCGGCGTTGGTCATGCGCTTGGCCATTACTCTTCTCCTCCCCTCGGAAATATTATCTCATGTTGAAGATATACGATACTGTGAAATATGCAACCCAATTGAGACCGGCTGGGGCAGGCTGCAAATCAAGGGATAGCTGTTGCGCTTTGCTGGAGAACGCACTGGAAACAATTAAATGAGGGAATGCCCACAGTTGGTTGAGGATCGGGCAAAAATGGCCGGCATTGATGATGACCGATGTCTACCCCTATTTTACCGGGTTCTGAATGAAAGCCGTAAAATGAACGTGAGGAGATCACATCCGGGGATAAACCAATGCCGGGCCAGATGGCCCGGCTGATTGGTTGATACCCCGCAGTCGATTCAAAGCAACCTTACTCGTTTTTAAAGATATCTCAGTAACAGATAGCTTTAGGCGGCCTGTGCCTTGCTCAGGGTTTCCACCTTGGTGTTAAGCTTTTTCAAGCGGCGCACAATACTATCGACCTCTTTTTGGCTGGGCAGGTTGAGCAGGGAGGGGATTTCCTGAATCTGGCCGCTGATCGCTTTTTGCACTTTTTGCTTTCCGGGCACTTTGTCAAACGCCTTTTTACCGCCGTCTACCAACGCTTCCATTATCAGCCGCGTATCCTGGCTTACGCCATGGACTATCGATTTGTAGTCATCCACAACCCCGGCCATTTTATCTCGGGTGTTGTTTTGCAGATCTTCAACCAGTTCCTTGCCGTCATCTATCAGTCCGCTGATTGTTTTGCGGGGATTTTTGCCAGTCTTGGCAATGAATGACCTGCTCTCTTTGACGACCCCGTTGACCTTGGCACGGGTCTCCCTATTGAGATCCGAGATGTATTCATTGCCGTCTTCGAAGAGGTCAGCCACAGTTTTTAGGGGTTGCTTTTTTAGATTACAGGCCAAGGTTTTGCCGCTTTTCATAGGCTCCTCGATCAATTTTTGATTGTATTCCCCCAACAGGTTGAGTATGTTCTTCTTGGTTTCCTGAGCAGTTTTAACCACATAGAGACGACTGTCGTTCTTAGAGGTCGCTTTTTTCTTGGGTTTGCGGTTGGTTTTCGCCGTTGCCATGTTGAAATCTCCCTTTTTTAAATTTATTGGATTGTTGAACGTACAATGCCGTCCGCCGATTATATAACGCAACGCGTTATAAAGACAATATGACGCAGTGCGTTATAATTGTCAAGTAAATATTTAAAAAAAAATCACCACACGCCCGGCATATGACCGGTATTGGATTTATCACGGAATGGATGGGGATGCCTGCCCCCGGAAGCCGTGCATAAGACTACGTGAACATCCGGTTGATAGGGCCTCGGAAATAAATCATTACGACGGATTACGGCAGACCTTGGGTCGTCAACCGTTTTTAATACACGGTACCAAATAAGCGCTCGATTTGTTTACAAATTTGAAAACATGCGGTTTTTCGGGATGACCCTCGGTGTGTTTCGTCATTTTGTGCTCTCTGATTTTAGATTGTTATGTTGAAAAGACCGGGGCACCGCCATGTCGCTGCCCTGGTAAAGGACCGGCACAGGACCTGGGTGCCCCGATATTAGACGATTCGTTTTTATCATCCCTTTTTATGAATAGAGCGCCTCAATCTTCTTTTTATACTGAACCAGGACGATTCTCCGTTTCAGTTTCATGGTCTGGGTGAGGGTGCCGTTTTCCAACGTGAAGCTTTCGCTCAGATAAATGTATTTTTTCGGTATTTCATATCCTCCGAATTTACCTTTGAGTAACTTGGTGATCTCATCCGAAATCAACTTTTTAATCTCATCTCTTTTAACAAGCGCTTTCGGGTCAGTGGGCAGATCATTCTCTGCCGCATATTTTTCAAGCACGATAAAATCGGGCACCACCAGGCAGGCATTAAACGCCCGTCCCTCACCGTATATCATGGTATTTTCAACCAGCGGATGTAATTTTATCTCTTCCTCGATAGCAGCGGGAAAAACATATTTTCCGTTTTCAAGCTTATATTGTTCCTTGATTCTGCCGGTGATAAAGAGGTATCCGTCTTTATCCAAGCGTCCTCGGCCACCTGTTCTGAAACCACCGTCCTCGGTCATAACTTCTTTTGTGGCTTCAGGTTTGTTATGATATCCCTGCATCACATTGGGGCCGTATATGATAATCTCTCCGTCGTCATCCTCAGCGGGAGACAGGTTATCGATGTCCACCCTGACATGTTCTATGGCTCTGCCCACACTCCCCGGTTTATGGGCCAAGGGGCCGTTCATGGTAGCCGCCGGGGAGGTTTCAGTCAGTCCATAACAGTCATACACCGGGATTCCCAAGTCGGAGAAAAAATGGCCGATTTCAATATTCATGGTGGCACTTCCAGTCAGGGCGGCCTTTAAACGGCCCCCGAACCTGTCCCGAATCTTGTTGAAAAACAACAGCGTCCGCAATCTTGAATTTAATATTGGCAAGAAAATCAGACTGACCTTTTTCCGATAGTTCGCGCCTTTTCTTGGCCGCCTCGATTCCCATGACAAACATTTTTTTAGCCAGCCCCCCTTTTTCGTCTATCTTTGCCCACAGACCGGCATAAATCTTGTTAAACACCCTTGGCACGGCAATCAGGAAGGTAGGTTGAACCTTTGCCATATCATCCCCCAGCGTTGTAATATCTCCCATAAATCCCACTGAACCGCCGATATGGGAGTAAAGATAAAGTTCGCCGGTTTGGCCGAAAGAGTGGGCCCAGGGAAGAATGGAGAAACCCCGGTCACTGTCATTTAATTCTGAAAAAACCTTGTATCCGGCAAGGACATTGCTGGTAAAATTGCCATGTGATAGAAGCACTCCCTTGGGGTTTCCGGTGGTGCCTGAGGTATAAATCAATACGGCAATATCTTCGGGCTTGGGGCGGATGGAAGGGACTGGGCTGGCAGCACCAACGTTTTCCAGTCCGGACATGGTGTTTTCGCCTTCACCTTCTATCAGATAGATCTTTTCAAGGCCCGGCAATTCATCCTGCATTGCCGCCAATTGGTCATATATTTCCTGGGTGGCAACCAGCAGCAGCTTGATATCGCCGTCATTGATGATATGTTTCCACACCTTGACAAGTTCTTTTTCGTACATGGGGATGTAACGGCCACCGAGGCCGAATGTGGCATAGGCGGCAATAGCCCATTCCGTGCGGTTGCTTGCAATTATGCCTACTGCATCGCCCTTTTCGATACCTGCCTGGCGCAGACCGCCGCGAAGGTTGTCAATTCGGGTTCCGACTTCTCGGTATGTAACCCAATCATACTCCCCCTCTTCGTTTTTGGTGCCGAACATGGCGTTGTCCGGATATTTCTCAATGCTGTTTTCTATCAATTCAACCAAATTGTCCGGTTTTTCGAAGATATGCATGATTTCCTCCGCCAGTCGTTTAGGGACTCATTTCATAGTTATCTTTCTTGGAATAGACATAATTCCGCCATATTTTCTGAAATCTTGCCTCGTTGGCAAGCGGCTTTTTTATCATCTGCATACATAAGGCCATCTGTTTTTCGGTACTGCTGGTCTTAGAATAAAGCTGGAGGGCGTATTTGGAAAAGTCCCTGACCAAAACGTCAAATATCTGTTCAAGAAGATCATTCTCAACATTTTCCATATTTGATTTTTCTATAATAAGCTGGCCATAGACCACCAGGGTAAACAATTCTCCAAGACTGAGGAGGAAATCAATATTCTCAGCCTGCGCCTTACTGGGAGTGGCGGTCATGAGAAACTCTTTAAAAACCTCAATCTGTTCCTTGAAAAGATTAATATTGGGCAGATCAACGCTGCTGTATGCCTGGTTAAAATCATGGAACCTTATTTTTGCAAGGCCCTTGGTGGCTCCCTGGTTAAAGAGAAAATCATCATTTTTGTGATCATCACGTCTGGGAAGTTCAGGAAACTTATCGGGGTTAAAGAAATAGTTTGCCATGAACTTGATGATTAAGGCCATATTTACATGAACCGTTCCCTCAAGTTTGGGAAGTGCGCGGATATCCTTGGCTGCGGTTTCAAAATAGACATCCTTTTCAAATCCCCTTGCCGCTATTACATCCCAAAGCAGATTGATGACCTCCTCACCCTGGGTAGTAACCTTCATCTTGACCATGGGGTTAAAGAGAAGATACCGCCGATCTTCTGCTGAAGCCGAACGCATATAGTCAATGGACCGGGATGAAAAGAGTTTCATTGCCGTCAGACGGGTATACGCATCGGTAAATAGTTGCTGGATATGGGGAAAATCGGTAACATATTTTCCGTAAAGATTCCTGTGGGCAGCATGGGTAATCGCTTCGTAAAAGGCATGCGTACAGATGCCGATCGATGCCCATCCAAGGTTAAATTTTCCAATATTAACGGTATTCAGGGCGGAGTCCCAAGCATCCCTTCCAGTTGAAAGAATCTCGGCATCGGTAATCGGATAAGCGCTCAAGGCATATTCTGCCACATAGCTCTGCCAGTCTACAACATTTTGAACCAGTTCGTAATTTTCGTGTTTGGGATCGACCACAAAAAATACATATTCATCGGTTTCCGAGTTTTTCCCAAAAGTAGAAACAAGGGCGGCTTCATTGGCATTTCCGATATAATATTTCCCCCCGTCAGCTACAAATTTGCCTTCCCCAAGGGGTGTGAGGGCCATCTCTGACGAGTAGAGATCCGCCCCGTGAGCCTTTTCAGAAAGACCAAAAGCGAAAATCCCTCCTTCTTCAAGGAGTTTTGCCGTTTTCTTTTTTACCGCTTCATTATTCCCGATCCATATGGGACCAAGCCCTAAAATGGTGACCTGCCATGTGTACCAGTAAGCGAGTCCGTAAAAACCTAAAATTTCATTAAAATCACATATCCGGGCAGTATCCCATCTTGTATCGGGATCCTCACTGTATTGAGATGGTGTGAGCAGTGTGGCAAAGATCCTGTTTTTTTTCACAAAATCGAGAAAATCAGAATACCAGACACGATCATTGTAGTCTTTTTTGAGTTTTTTCTTGCCCCTGTTTTCAAAAAACTCAATTGTTTTCATCATTATTTCCCTTGATCGCTCATCAAGGTGCTCATATTTGTTATCTTTAGGGTTTAACAGCATTTAATATCTCCTTCATTCTTTCAAGATTTTTCAGAAACGGTATCCTAACAGATACTATTGCAATATTTTGTTAGCATACTAACTTAAGCTGCCAAAAATTAGGGTCCTTTCGACCCTGACCCCATCGCCTATAAAAGATCCCTGAGCAGACGCTTAAACAATACCTGTTCTTCCAACGTGAAGCCTGCAAGAAGATCTTCATTGGCCTTTTTCCTTTCGTCAATGAGAAGCTCTTTCATCTCATTTGCCCTGACAGAAGGGAAAAGCCTGTATACCCTCAGATCTTCAGCATCCTGCTTTTTTACTATCCAGCCGGCATCCACCATGCGGTCTAGAACACCTGATAACGTGGCTTTATCCAGGATTAGCCTTTTTCCAAGTTCTGATGCGGTTACACCTTCTTGATACCACAGGCCTTCAAGAACCAGGTGCTGCATGCTTGTCAATCCGTACGGATTCAGGCGTTTCTTAAACTCGCCATGTGCCTTCTGATAGGCTTTACCCAGCAGAAAAACAGTACAATCGGGGGAATCTTCAGGAATTTTTGTCATATTCTATCCCTTTAGTATACGAACTAATATTTTCTTTATTTGCTGTCAACGAGTTTTTGCAAGACAAAATAAAAGAGTCAGGATGAAAAAATCGGTGTTCCTAAAAAATGATATCGGGGGGATTGGGGACGTCTATTGTTTTATAACTTTCTCCGGAGTCGGTGCTATACACATCCCATAAATACATCTTCTGAATTTACACACGCACTTTTTTTTGAAGTAGCTTCGAAAAATCATAGGTTCCGAGCCCCCGCTTCCTGGCCAGTTTGATATATCCAATATTCTGCGGTTCTTTTCCAAAAAGTAGAGCCGCTTTGCCATCCGCAGCAACCGGATCATCGCTTAAAATCAGCGTATTTTTTGTGACGACATCAGAGATGCTTCCACCAGAAGGACCATTTCTTGTCATGATTCGAGTCGCATCTATCAGTGTAATGGTAGGTTTGAAAAACTGGGCCAGATCAACGATATTTGGATGTATTTCTCTGTGGAGCGAGCCGCGCCTTCCGCCAATCGCACCGAACCAATTCTTCATGCCGAGTGTCAGGGAACTCAGGATGTGATCTTTGGCAACCGGCAGGTTGATGACTTTGTCCGCCTCAACTATGGGCAAATAAACCGGCCAGACATCCAGACGATCCCCCTGCAGCTTCATCTCGCGCATTAACGATGAGTCGGGATTGATAAGTTCCGCCCCGGTTCGTTTAGCGACATCGGCTGCACCGGATACAGAAAAACAGAATTCTGCATTGTCAATGGTGTTATCAGCGATTCGGACCTTTTTGGCACCCGCTTCCTGACAAAGCTCGATGACCGCCTGCAATACTTCTGGATTTGTGGTGGCGGCCATTTTCAGCGGTCTGGCCCAGGAGATGTTCGGCTTTATGACCACGACATCTCCCTTCGATACAAATTGTCCTATTCCGCCGGCCGCTTCGAAGGTTTTACGGGTCAAGATCGAAACGCTCGCCTTCTCGCTTTTGGCCACAGCTTCGACGATAAAGTGCCTTTGCTGAGAAGCGCTTCGGGCTGTGGACGGCCAGAGGCCGGCAGCGGCCACAGCTGCGGTGCCGGTAAGTTTCAGCAGGGTATGCAGAGATTCTCTGCGGGTCATCCGGTGATCAAACATCGTGATTGCTCCTTAACCCGGGTTATATGGTCAAATCAGGATCTGATCTCCCCATCCCATCCGAATCAGTTCGATGCGCTCCGGACTGCTGGTTCCCAAACCGAACCGGGTATCGGCAGCGGAAATGTGCAGAGGCAGGGGGCTGATGGGGCGACTGCCGCCGAAAAAGGCATTTCTTTTTGCTTCGATAATCCGGGCGCCGGTTGCATCGGCGGCTACCGGGTCGGTGCTGACGATCAGCCCGGCGTAGGGCCAGACATAACGGCTGCTGTAATGGTGAGGCCCGATGCCGTGAAACAGCGGGGTGAGCATGACGAGTATGTTGAGACGGGTTTTGCCCGTCACCTGGGACTTTTGCCAGATAGCCCCCAATCGTTCGCAGACATTACCGTGATACATCCAAGGCGCCGGTACGAACATGATATAGTTTTTCAGCAAGGTGCCCAGGCCCGACCAGTGATGGGTGCGCATGGGGCGTACGTTGATCAGCGCGGTGGATCGCATGAATACCGGATTCTCGAGAATGTCGCGGTCATCCACGGCAATGTCATTGGGATTGACCCCAACCTGCTGAAGGCGAAAGACAAGGGCCTTCTCCAGGGCCTCGGGGGTGGGCAGCCGGTACCAGACGTTGCTCTTGATGCCGACCACATCACCCGGACGGAACAGCTGTTGCCAGGCAGATCGGGGATTTGGCGCACCCAGCAGGGTCGTCACGGCCCGATCAAGCATCGATTCCAGCACGGTTTCGTTTACCCGGCCTTGGCTGTCGACCACATCGGGATCGCGGATCAAGACCACGCGGCTTTTCACAGCGGCCTGCGCAGCCGCCCGGTCCAGCAGAGGCAGCCCCAACAGGCTGCCGGCGGCCGCGTAACCGCCGGTCTTGATAAAATCGCGTCGGGTGATCACTTTTTTGCTCGATTTCGGTTGCATTTCACTTACTCCCCGGAGGCTTGTTGACCGGCCTCCCTGATCAAGTTTTTGGCCAGCAAGCGGCCGTCGGCTTCGAGCACGATTGTCAAAAGGCGGTCATGCAATGCAACCGCCGACCACTTGCCATTTTCCAGGCGGGCCAGGCCTCCGCTGTCGGCATCGGGCAGATAGTGTTCGCGGAAGCCCGCCAGTGCATTCCGGGCCGTCAGGGTCTTCGGATACGAAATGAGCAGCAACCGTGCCTGCTCGCCGCTGCGGTGATAAGATGCAAGGATCGCGTCGGTTTGGGGCGAGAGGTGCAGGATGTTTTCATCAAACAGATAGTAGTGGTAGTTGAGCACAATCGGGTGGTGCAGGTACCGGATGTTGCCGGCATCAAGACCCGCCCGTGGCAGCAGGTTCAGGTGCTGCGGCCTGCTGCCGGGTTCGCCTGCTGCTGAGGCCACCAGTTTGCCCAGTGCCTTAACGGCCTTCTCGGCTGCGGCACTTTCCTCTTCCAAGTAAATGGAGACATAGAAACGGTTCTGCCAGAAACTGAGCCAGCCCGGTCGATAGCGAGCGTCCTGCCCGATGTCGATCCGATCACCATCGGTGTCATGGGTGAACACGCCGAAGGCGTCTTCGGAGGTACCCATGTCGAAGACGTCGAGAGTGATGTCGGTTTCACCCTTTTTGACATAACGGCGCGACAGACAGTTCTGCATGTTGTAGGCACGGTACAATTCACCGGCACCGTCAATGTAACTGAATATGGTCCGCTCATCGAAAATGCGATCCTCTTTTGCTGCCCGCCAGCCGCTGATTTCTTTCGGCAGCCTAACCTGAAGTTCGGCAACGGAAGTCGACTGAGCAGTTGCAGTTGTCGTCATTGGTAACGCCCCGACCAGCAGACCGAGCAGACATGGTATCAGCGTGTGCCGCCTGCCGGGTGAATACGCTTGAGGTGCGGTCATAGTCCCTCGACGTGAAATGCGGGTGCCGCGTGCGGTTCGGAAGTGAAGATCGAAATGATGCGATAGCTGGTTTTGGAATTAGATTGGTGCAGACTGGGCAGTCGTGTCAAGGCCCTTTCGGGTGAGGCGCAGATCTTCGGCACCACGCCCTTACCATCACATCACGGAATTCTCCTTAAATTGAGACTATAAACCTATAAACCAATAGATATCCCGCATTTCCCCACAAGCATCGGTGTTTTCGTCGTTCGAACATCCAGGAACTGATAATCGGCCATGTACCGGTGAGTTGATCGCTTTGAGGTCATAGCAGATGGCGCAAAAACCCCAGGAGGGGTTTTCAGGCCATGCACGCCAAAGAGGGGCCTTTTCAGTGATGCCGGATAAATTGCCCTATTTTTGCTATTGCCTCTGAGGCATCGGGAAGGAAGGGGGCAAAACCTTGAAACACATGGGGCATCCCATCCCATATGTCGAGGGTCACATCGCACCCCTGCTCGCGTGCATGCTTGGCCAATCGCGTGGAATCATCCAGCAACACTTCCACGTCACCAACCTGCAATAAAAGCGGGGGCATCCCGCTGTAATTACCAAACAGAGGTGATGCGTACGGATCGGTGGGGCTGGTGTTTTGGCCTAAGTAGACCGGAATGAGGGCGGGCAAGATCTGCGGATTGATGATCGGATCCACCGAGGCACGCGAGACCAACGACGGACTGCCACCCGTAAAGTCGGTTGCCGGAGAGATGGCAACCAGAGACGCAGGCAAAGGCAGCTTGGCGTCATTGATTTTCAAAAGGGTGGCCAGTGCCAGGTTACCCCCGGCGGAGTCGCCCATCAGGTATGTGGACAAAGCAGGTCCTCTGCCATCCGGGCTGTTTTGCCGCATCCATTGATAGGCCTGCGTGCAATCATTCAGGCCGGCTGGAAATTTATGTTCGGGTGCCAGCCGATAATCCACGGCAAGCACCACGGCCCCCGCAGCTTGGGAGACACGTGATAAAAAGGCACGATAACCGGCCGGAGAACCTGAAATCCAGGAACCGCCATGTATATAGAGGATTCGACGGTCGGTATCAGCACCATCGGCGACTACCCACTCCATAGGAATGGTATTCGTTTTCACCGGATACCACTGCCCGTGTATTTCAGAGGTAGACGGGTGGACACAAAAATACTGCTCGATCAGTTTGCGTCGTGCATCGATATCATCGATCAGTTCAAAAGCGCGGTCTGCAATTGCTCTCAGATGATCTAAAACCTTATCTATCGGATTATCCATTCATCCCATCCCGATGTGAGGTGACTAAATGCCCAAGGGGCAGGTTTTTTATTGTGCCATTTCAGATTGGCTCGAGCAACAACTCAATCTTTATTTTTTGTTTGCGAATTTCAATGATGTTTACTTGACATTTGAAATTACCAGTGGTAATTACCGTTGGCATCTTACATTGATGCTGGAGGAAACATGGTGAAGAAAAATAGAACGGGCCCAACAGCCGAACGTTACATCGAGGCGACTCTTGAGTTGGTCGCGGAACGAGGGGGCTCTACACAGGTCAACTTGAGGGAGATTTCGCGGCGCATCGGCTGTGCTCACACCAATGCCTATAACTATTTCGAGAGCAGAGAGGATTTACTATGGCATGCATTACGCAGGGTTTTACACCAATATGGGGATGCGATGACCAATGGGATAGATGAATTTAAGCCCCCTTTATCCAATTTCCGGCGGCTCATGCGCAACATGGTTGAATGGCCTATCAAAAATCCTGGCCTGCACCGTTTCATCAGTTCTGATCCTATTAAACCCGATCAAATACCCCAGGACATAATTGATACCGTCACGATGATGAAAGAATGGATCGCCCAGATGTTGAAGGTTTTCGCAAACGATCAAATCAATGGGAAGGATCTCATAGACCTGGTTGATATCATGCTGGGTTATCTTGACGGAGAGGTATTCAATCTCATTAACGGCCGGGTATTACCAGGTGAGGATGTGGCTGCTCGTGTAATCAACAATCTCGATCGCCTTTTTACCTTACTTACATCCAAACGGCATGATGGAATAGTTCTATCTGAGCAATTGTCGAAAACAAAAATTGGAAACTTTCCAAAGCTTGAAGTCAATTATTATTAAACACTCATCAAAGGAGATACATAAATGGCTGATAAACACGATTGTGAGAGCTGCAATTTTCGAGCTATTTACGATAAAAATCCTAAAAGTTTATTGGGACGTCTCTGGCGTTGGCATGCGGGATGGTGTCCAGGCTTCAAGAAATATATCACCTCGCTGCCTGATGATCTGCGGATTGAACTCGCAGAGCGGTACCGCATAAAAAAGTATACGACATAGCCCATGGCTGTCGATCATGTTTGGATAGAGAACCCCTTAATAATTAAAAGTCTGACAACGTTCGTGAGGTTAATATGAAAGTATTGGCTTTAAACGCGACCTATCGTACAAACGGCACAACTACTTCTCTGGTGAACAAGGCCCTTGAGGGGGCTGAAACGGCTGGCGCGCAAACGGAACACTTGCTATTGAAGGATTACGATATCCGCTATTGCACCAATTGTTTGAAGTGTTACGGTGATCTGGAATCGGACATCGCGCCTTGCACCCACGACGACGACGTGACCTTCATACTGGAAAAGATAAAAGACGCCGACGGTGTGCTGCTGGGATCCCCGGTGCATATGGGTTTCGTCACCGGGCTGATGTACGTGTTTATGGAGCGGGTCTGTTTCCGCTTGGCGCGTCCGACCGGTGAAATTTTTGGACTAAAGGGCTGTCCGGAACCCCGCTTGACCGATAAGGCCAGGGCATGCGCCAGCATCGTCACGGCCGGCTGGGTGCCCGAAGAAATGAGGCAGTATTGCGATCAAGGCACGGAATGGCTCAAAGAAAACGTGCCCATGTTGTTCAACGGTGAATTTGTTGTCGACCAATACGCTGCAGCCTATTTCCCCCATGAATTAACGGATGATGAATGGAAGAGGGCTTTTTTTCTGCGGAAGCTGACCGAAAGCCAGCACCAGGAGGCCTTTGAGCTTGGCAAAACACTTGCCGCCCGCATTGCCCAGGGCAGTGTGCGCCCATTCGATGCGGCTGCGGCAATGGAAGCATGCGAGCAATCTGCAAACAAAGCTTAAAGCATCACTCAAGTCGCCAAAACGCATTGGATTTCGAGCGCTATTTGAAGACACCTTCGGGGCGCGCCTTTGCTAAAAAAATATTGTAAAACCGATGCCCCTCCTTAAGCACCACTCGGGCAAAGTCTTCGCCAACAAATGCCTCTGGTGAGCTGCTGCCCACCCTGCCCCATGCCCTCACCTTCTCATCACGCGATTTGCTTTGAAATGAGATTATAAACCTGTAAGCCATTAGAATGTCCCCTCGTCTCCTACCGAAGGATATCTCGGGTGCGGCCCAAAACGGTTCAAATAGGAATAGCGTTGTTGCTGCCGGCAACCAAAGTGTGTAAAGAAAAAAGAGGTTACTTTCCGAACGGTAAGGTGTTTTCTCTGTTGACACGCACATGAATAGGCGACCCTCAGAGATCCGAGGGGATTCATTTGAAAATTTAAATCACCGTGCTACATACGGATAGGGCAACATTTCATTGAGAACAATCCCGACTCACATCAAACAGAACCGAGGATCATGTCAAAAACAAGAATCGGGGACGAACAGGCCATTCATGCAAGGACTTCAGAGCAGGCGGATTCCGGCCGCAACCGGACCGAGGATCACCTGAACCTGTTCAAACAAGCCATGGAAAGTGCAACGGACGCCATCGGCATCTCCACGCCGGAGGGGCGCCATTGGTACCAAAACGCCGCCTTTAATGCATTGTTCGGGGATATCGGCGGAGACCCACCGGCCACGCTATACTGCGACGAAACGGCAGGCCGTGAGGTGTTTGAAACGATCAAGGCCGGGGGCGAATGGAGCGGTGAGGTTCAGATGTACGCCGCCGACGGCAGGGTTCTGGACATCCTTCTGCGGGCCTACGCCTTCACCGACGCGTCCGGACGGGTTCTGGGACTGGTCGGGGTGCATACGGAGATTACCGCCGCCAAGCGTTCGCAGGAGTTGTTCAAACTGGTGGCCCAAGCTACCAACGATATGTTCTATGAGTGGGATGTTCAGACCGACTCTTTGCAGTGGTTCTCGGACGTCGCTGCGGCATTGGGCTACGCCTCCGGCGAGGTGCCCCCGACGATCGATGGCTGGATCGAACTCATCCACCCCGAGGACCGCCCGCAATTAGCCGACGCTGTAGAGAAACACCGCACGGTCACACAGGATATCTACTACCTTTATCGAGTAAAGCACAAAAACGGCTCCTGGCGCTATTGGCGCGACCACGCCGTCCCGGTTCTGGACCGCCGGAAACAACCCGTACGATGGGTAGGCGGCATTTCCGATATGACGGAACAGAAACAGGCCGAATCCCATTTGCTACACGAAAAGAATTTTTCGGAAGTACTGATCAGCCAGTTGCCGGGCTCTTTCTGCATGATCGCGGAAGACGGCCGCATTCTTAGATGGAATAATAATCTGGAAAAGGTAGCCGGATATTCCGGTGAAGAGATCCGGCAGATGAACGCACTCGATTTGTTGGATGAAGACGAAAAAGAAAGGATGCAGGGCACAATCAAAAAGGTGTTTGTCGATGGGGCATCGCAGACGGAAGCTAATTTGCTCACCAGGGATGGCCGCAAAATTCCCCATGTTCTCAGGGGCGCGAGGGTCGAGCATGACGGAGTGGCCTATCTGATCGGCGTCGGCCTGGACGTTACCGAACGCAAGCAGGTGGAGGAGGCCCTGGCCGCCAAAGCGGCCATGGAACGCATCATTTCAAAAGCCTCCCGGCGATTTCTGTCGCTGACGGAACTGGACAGATCCATCCAGGAATGCCTGGCGGATATTGGCCGTTTTTCTTCGGCCGGCCGGGCTTACCTGTTCCAGTTTACACCCGACGGGACCACCATGAACAATACCCACGAATGGTGTGCTCCGGGAGTCAAGCCGGAAATCGACAACCTCCAGGGTCTGCCCCTGAGCATGTTCCCCTGGTGGATGAACATTCTGGAGACGGGGGAAAACATCCATGTAAATAACGTTGCCGAGCTGCCGCCGGAAGCCCGGGCGGAAAAGGAATTGTTGGAGGCTCAGAACATCAAGTCGGCCTTAGTGGTTCCGTTCCTGGTGGATAATCGGCTGGCGGGCTTCATGGGCTTCGACAATGTCGCCTCCGAGAGGGCCTGGGGTGAGAAAGAACTTCTTCCCCTGCGTACCCTGGCCGAGATTATCGGAACGGCAATTACACGCAAACATGCCGGGGAGGCGCTAAAGGAGAGTGAAGAACGGTTGCGCCTCCAGATCGAACGGATGCCTATTGGCCTCATCTTGTGGGATCGTAACTTCAAGGTTGTCAATTGGAACCCTACCGCGGAACGCATATTCGGCTATTCCTCGGAGGAAGCGATAGGACGGCATCCCTACGGTATGATCGTTCCCGGGGAGGTCCAGCCGGCGGTTGACGACGTGTGGGCACGCCTGCTGGAAGGGGACATCACGGCACACAGCGTAAATGAGAACACCACAAAAGACGGCCACTCCATCATCTGCAGTTGGACCAACACTCCTCTGAGGAGCCACGACGGCAGTATTATCGGCGCGCTGTCGATGGTGCAGGACATCACCGAGCGAAAGCAGGCTGAGGAGGAGCGGGAGAATCTTAAGGCAAAACTGATCCAGGCCCAGAAGATGGAATCCATCGGGACACTGGCCGGAGGCATTGCACACAATTTCAACAATATTCTGATGGGGGTTCAGGGTAGAACCTCCATGATGATGATGGACAAGGACCCTTCCCATCCCGACTACGAGCATCTGAAAGGCATTGAAGAGTACGTAAAGAATGCCGTGGAGCTGACCGGGGAACTGCTGGGGTTTGCGCGCGGCGGCAAGTACGAGGTCCGGCCCATTGACCTTAACACCCTCATCAAACACGAGAACCGAATGTTTGGCCGCACCAAGAGGGAGATTCGAATTCACGGAAAGTACCATGAAGACCTGTGGACCGTGGAAGGTGACCAGGGACAGATACGGCAGGCACTTCTCAATCTCTATGTGAACGCCTGGCAGGCCATGCCGGACGGTGGGGACCTCTACATCCAGACCGAGAACGTCACTCTCGACGCAAAATACTGTAGACCTTTCGCGGGTACACCGGGAAGATACGTAAAGGTTTCGGTGACCGATACCGGGGTGGGTATGGATGCCGCGACCCGTGAGAAGATCTTCGTCCCCTTTTTCACGACAAAGGACATGGCTAAAGGCTCGGGGCTGGGTCTTGCATCGGTCTACGGCATCATCAAAAACCACGGTGGCCTCATCGATGTCACCGCTGAAAAAGGAGAGGGCACCACCTTCAACATTTACCTGCCCGCATCGGAAAAGCCGGCCGTGAAAGAAAGTACGCGACCGAAACTGCACGAGATCCAGTACGGCAAAGGGACGGTCCTTCTGGTGGACGACGAGGACATGATTCTCGAGGTTGGGCAAGCGATGCTGGAAACACTGGGTTATCGTGTCCTGATCGCCGATAGCGGCCACGCGGCTCTCGATCTGTACGAGAACCAGAGAGAAGAGATCGACCTTGTCATACTGGACATGATCATGCCGGGCATGGGGGGCGGGGAAACTTTTAATCGGATGAAAACGCTGGGGGGAGATGCGCCGATCCTCCTATCCAGCGGGTACAGTATCACCGGGCAGGCGAAGGACATTCTGGATAGGGGGTGCAGCGGGTTTATTCAGAAACCGTTTTCCATAAAAGCGCTATCGCGGAAGCTGCGCGAGGTGCTGGATGACGGCAAAAGCGACGATCGACGGTAACGATCCATCGTACTAACAGCGCCGCTGACGTTTGGTGCCGAAAAACAGCGCTTTGTAGAACGATGAGCGCAGGAAGGGACACCCCAATGAAAAGGTGTTGTCGGGTAGGAAGTGCCACCAGCGGTACCCAAGCGTGTGAAAATAACCAATGGCGTCGCGGCCTCGTCCGAATTTACGGAGGGCGAAATAGGCCACTGTACGCTGGCACCAGGAGTGCCGGAACGGAGCTATCAGACGCCGATACCTCGCCCGGTCGAAGCGACGGAGGGCGCCGATGAGCCACAGATAGTCGGTCCAGCGTGCCCTCGCGTCCAGTAGCGCGAGGACGACCAAGGCCGCTAACGGCGCAAACAGCCACAACGGGGCTGTAAACGTCGCTGCAGTGCTGCCGGAGGCGACGAGTAAAGAGGGGTATACAACGAGAAGGCGGTTCATTGCGCGTTCCTATCGGCCATGCCGTTGTTGGTTGTGTTACCCTTTTCTACACAACCCGGATACAGTCAAGAACTTTCTCGTTGGTGCGCCCCCCTGGTGCCTCCCCGCCGCAAAACGCCTCTGGTAAATCAACCCAATTCTCGTATATAGAAGACGGCGAAAAATGGAGCCCTGAGTAAGTGAGCACCGGCGAACGCATCGAAGGGAACCCGCTTTCAACTACACTATAGGTGATGAACTGTCGGTAGAACCAACGTATAAAGATCTGGGACAAAGGATCGAGGAGCTCGAGAAAATGCAAGCCAAGGACGGACGAGACGCGAAGGCGTCTTCTGATCAGGAATCCCGTTACCGTACACTTTTTGAAGCCGCTAATGATTCCATATTCATACTGGAAAACTATAGGTTCAAAGAATGCAACCAGATGACACTGAAAATGTTCGGGTGTGAAAGCAAAAGTGAGATTTTAGGCTTTTACCCATGGGATTTTTCACCTCCGATACAGCCTAAAGGATATCCATCACACAGAGAGGCAAGGGAGATGATGGATGCCGCCTTAAGGGGCAAACCGCAACGGTTTTATTGGAAACACATCCAAAAAAATGGCAGAGAATTCGATGCCGAGGTTTCTTTGAACCGTTTGGCAACAGAGAAAACACAGGTGCTGCAAGCGATTGTGAGAGACATCACCGAGCTTAAGCAGGCGGAGGCGGCACTGCGAGAAAACGAGGAAAAGTATCGAACATTATTTGAAATGGAATCGGATGCCCTTGCATTGATTGACATAGAAACGGGCAATATGCTCGAGGTCAATAACGCATTTGTTGATTTGTATGGATACAGCAGGGACGAAATACTGAGGATGAAAAACACAGATTTTTCAGCAGAGCCTGAAAAGACCCAAAAAGTTACCCGCACTAAAGGATCATACGTACCTGTTAGATATCACCAAAAAAAAGATGGGACGGTCTTTCAAACGGAAATTACGGCAAGCAATTTTAATTACCAAGGACGTGACGTTCACATTGCGGCAATAAGGGATATAACCGAGCGCAGGCGCCTTGAAGCCCAAGTCATACGGTCTCAGAAAATGGAATCACTGGGTCTTTTAGCGGGAGGCGTTGCCCATGACTTGAATAACATTCTATCGGGTATTGTGAGCTACCCGGAATTGATATTGTTGGACTTGCCCGAAGACAGCAAGCTGAGAAGACCCATCGAGACGATGCAAGAATCCGGTCAAAGAGCCGCTGCGATTGTCGAGGACCTAATCACCATTGCACGGGGAGTGGCCACCCCCATGGAAATCCTCAATTTAAATGCGCTGGTGAATACATTTTTAAAGTCACCGGAGATGAATGGGCTCCGACAGCTTCACCCCACAGTGTCGATCAATGCCAACCTTGATGACAGCTTGTTCAACATTTCCGGATCGAGCGTGCACATTAGCAAGGTTTTGATGAATCTTGTATCGAACGCCTCCGAAGCCATCGAGGGTAGCGGCAACGTTATGATAGCGACTGAGAACCGTTATGTGGACAAGCCTTTAAAAGGTTATGATGATATACACATTGATGAATATGTGGTTTTGACGGTATCGGACCATGGGCTGGGAATCCCATCCAGTGAGATCGAAAGGATATTCGAGCCATTTTACACGAAGAAAGCCATGGGTCGTAGTGGAACCGGCTTAGGCTTGGCAGTTGTATGGAATGTGGTGCAAGATCATGAAGGCTATGTCAATGTAAACAGCGATGAGAATGGCACCGCTTTTGAGCTGTACTTTCCCATAACAAGAGATGAGATACCAGGCAAAGCGTTGCCAATACCTATCCCGGATTACAAAGGAAATGGAGAAACGATTCTGGTGGTTGACGATGTGGCCAGCCAAAGGGAAATTGCATGCGATGTTTTGGAGAAATTAGGCTATACACCTAAAGAGGTTTCCTGTGGTGAAGAGGCTGTGCGATATTTAAAGGATCATACCGTTGATTTAATATTGCTTGATATGATCATGGCCCCCGGCATCAATGGTCGTGAAACTTACGAGAGGATCATCGAAATTCACCCCAAACAGAAGGCTGTTATCGTCAGTGGGTTTTCTGAAACAGATGAGGTTAAAGAGACCCAAAAAATGGGCGCCGGCCGATACATAAAAAAGCCTTATACTTTAGAAAAAATCGGATTGGCCATCAGGGATGAATTAAAAAAATAGCGATCAGGTATCGTATTCAAGGAAGGCAGACCCCGGGCCTTGCGGGTGGTTTCGGAACGGAATTCTGACAATCGCTATAGTATCGTGTTAATAAGCGGTCAATCGCGTTTTTTGTGACAAGGTGATTGGCAAAGCCGCCTGAGCTTTAAAAATGATTTTCGTCCGATTGCGCGATATCAGCCATGACCGCCTCAATAACGCGCACAATCGCTTCGGATTTTTGTGGATTTCGTGCATCGGGATGGGGCGAGGCAAACCGACCTGAATCGTTGTCGAAATACCGGCCGGAAGCAGCCACGAATTCATCTGCCAGAGCCGCGCGGCAGAGGATTTCCGCGCCGATGCGGAGATCACCGCCGGCCACACCAAAGGCCTGTTTCACCATCTTGCTGCCGAGCATCGACCCGGGATTCACCGCGATGACGGCAGGTCCGTCTTCTCCCAGCGAACGCGCCATCGTGCGAGACCACATGGTAAGTGCCAGTTTACTTTGCGAATAGGCTGCCATGTCGGACAGCGGCACCCGTCCGGCCAGCGCTTCCGGATCGACGGTCGACTGGGCCGCAGAGGACAGATTGATCACCCGTCCGGACGCGCCGATCAGCGGCAATAGACGCCTCGTCAAAAGGTATGGGGCAATCGTATTGACAGCAAACCGAACATCAAGGCCGTCCGGTGTCATGGGGTTGGGGACCTTGAATATTCCGGCATTGTTGATTAGCACATCGAGTCGGGTGTGCTGTCCTGCCACTGCCTTTGCGAGTGCATCGACATCGGCCATGCGCGACAGGTCTGACACGTAGCTTTCAACTCGTCCACCATCCGGTAGATCTGAGAGCTCTTTTTCAACTTTTTTAAGCTTTGCCGGGTTGCGGCCATGCAACAAGACGGTGTGACCCAGCGAGACCAACATCCCGGCTGTTTGTAACCCGATGCCGTCGGTCGACCCTGTTACAAGAATGGTTTTTTGCATAGTTTTGTCTCTTTCACTCCCGGAATTCTGGCAGCTTTCTCTGCATTTTGTCCCGATAGATGCCGCTCCTAACGACGGGCTAAGGACTTCTAAAGAATAAGAACCTGTTTACCCATCATTGTTCCACTCTCTTGTTTAACGTGCATGGCCTGAATGTTCTCGGGTGTCAGACCGGTCAAGGTCTTCTGTCGTGTTGTCACAAGGGTGCCTTCATCCAACAGTCCCGCCACCGTCGCAAGCAATTTCCCCTGCTCGGCCATATCATCCGTCTCAAACATGGACCGGGTGTACATGAATTCCCAGGAAATGGTGACGCTTTTAAATTTGAACACGGTGATGTCCAATGGATTTACCGGGTCATCGATAAGCACGATGCGACCTTGAGGACGGATGCATTCCGCCATAGCCGTCCAATGCCTTTCCATTTGAGTCGTACAAAATATGGCGTCCACCGAATCGTTTCCGGTTGCCCTTAGCTCTTCATAGAGATTGTTTCTGTGGTTCAGGATCGTGTCAGCACCTAAATTCCTGCACCATTCAACGGTTTCCGTTCTCGATGCGGTCGCAAACACGTTCAAGCCTGCCCAACGGGCTAACTGTATGGCGATGGATCCAACGCCTCCCGCACCACCGATTATCAGAATGCGCTTACCAGCGTTGGCACCTGCTTCCGGGACAACACCCAATCTCTCAAACAACGCTTCCCACGCCGTTATTGACGTCAACGGCATGGCCGCGGCATCTTCAGGGGAGAGTTTTTTCGGAGCTAAGGCAGCAATCCGCTGATCCACCAATTGATATTCGCTATTGCACCCCGGTCGGGTGATATCACCCGCATAAAACACCTTATCCCCGGCTTTAAATCCGGTCACGCCTTCGCCCGTTTTTTCAACCATCCCATAGGCATCCCAGCCAAGCACGCTATCTTTCTGTGACCTTTGGCGGACCTTTGTATCCACAGGATTCATCCCGATGGTTATGACGCGAACCAGGAGATCCTGCACTCCCGGCTCAGGTATTGGCTGCTCTTCCAAAATAAAGGCTCCGGCGTCTTGCGCGTCGCTACCACTTTTTGTAACTATCGCTTTCATGTGTTCCTCCATTGTGATTACAGTTAGTTAAAAAACTGGATGCCGGATCGGGGTCCGGCATGACACGCGTGATAATCATCTATCGCAATTGCGACACAGCCTACTTCGCCGGCATGACGGGAGATAAACCCCGATCCCTGATTTAAATACATCATGATTCGTCAGATGGATTTCCCGCTTGCCCTTACGATATGACGGATTAAAAATTATGCAAAACTGAAAGTCTTGAAAAAGCGAATCGAAAATTAAACCAATAGATGCCCTCTAAACATGCCCCGGGGGTTCCAACAGGCGGATATTTTCAAAACAGCCTTAGGGTTGTATAAATGAGATCTGAAAAAGCAATCATCCCGTTGAGCCGGATTCAATAAATTTTAGCCGAGGAAACGATCAATGAAATTTGTACCGGAATTCAAGGCGCCACCCGGCCGCGATATGTCCGATCTGTGGTTTGTATTTAATAAGGCAAAATTATTGACCCGCATCGAGAATGATCGCCACCGCATTCCCGATGGCGCCGATTTAGTGGCCCCCCGCCTGGAGCCTGTAAACGAGCAGTATCTCGGGAAATTGAACGGCCGCTGTTGCTACGGGGCGACCCTTCGTGGAGAAAACGGGTGCCCCGACCGTTTTCGGTTTACGGACTTGCGAGCCCTCATCGGTCTGCTGACAGAAGACCTGATTTGGATCGCCGGAAGGGCGAACCATCTTTTATTCTGGCATCGCATCCATCGTTACTGCGGACGCTGCGGTCACCGCACCAAGGACAAAGCAGAAGAGAGAGCGCTGGTCTGTGCGAAGTGCGGCCTGGTCAACTATCCCCGGCTTTCTCCTGCCGTCATTGTCGCCGTCACTCGGGGCGATCGCATTCTGCTGGCCCGCAACAAGCGGTTCCGACGGCCCTTCTACAGTGTGTTGGCTGGATTCGTTGAGCCTGGCGAGGACCTCGAAGCCTGCGTGAAACGGGAGATCAGGGAGGAAGCGGGCATCGCCGTGAGAAATGTCCGCTACTTCGGCAGCCAGCCATGGCCGTTTCCGGATTCCCTGATGATCGGTTTCACAGCGGAGTACGCAGGTGGCGAGATCACCGTAGACGACGTGGAGCTGACCCACGCCGACTGGTTTACCCGGGACAACCTGCCTAAAATTCCTCCCTCCCTCAGCATTGCCCGGCAACTGATTGACGCCTTTGCCAATAATCAACTGAATGGGGCAGCCCTATAGACAAAATTAGGAAGGGCAGCCCAGCCCTGAGGAACTACCGCTTCCGGTTGGCGTTTTATCAGAGAGATGCGCTCACCTCCTGACTATTATAGCAGTTGTCAAAAATATGTTCCATTCGTGGACCGCAGACGGCCGGTACGGTGACCGGCCCTACATTCCGGAATTCGTAAAGCCGTCGTAGGGGCGGGGCACCGTACCCGCCCGTAACGGCGGATCCAATCGGAACGGAATTATGGCATTCGCTATAACCCGAACATTGCTGAAAAGATTTCATGCAATATCTGGGTTATAGGGCGTCTTTTTGTGCACGTCGACTCTTGACCTCCGGGTATCCCAGCCCAATGTTTTTTAGTCAAACACATCATTCGGAAGGCAGGAGAATATTATGACGTCCAGTAGCAGCGGACAGAACCGCCCGGATGCCGGGTGGAAATTCGATAACAGCTACGCACGGTTGCCGGAGGATTTTTACGTCCGGCTGAATCCAGTACCGGTGCCCACGCCGAAACTCGTGGTTTTCAATGTAGCACTGGCGCAGTATTTGGGGCTGAACCCAGAAGCCCTGAAGGGTGACGAGGGCGCCGCCGTTTTCTCGGGCAACAGGGTCCCCGAGGGGGCCCAGCCTCTCGCCCAGGCCTATGCGGGGCATCAATTCGGTTCTTTCACTATGCTGGGCGATGGGCGGGCCATATTGCTGGGCGAGCAGGTGACACCAAACGGTGAGCGATTCGACATCCAGTTCAAAGGGTCCGGTAAAACCCCGTATTCGCGGCAGGGGGATGGGCGGGCGGCCCTGGGGCCGATGCTTCGGGAGTATATCATCAGCGAGGCACTGCACTTCCTGGATATACCGACGACCCGCAGCCTTGCGGTGGTGACCACCGGTGAACAGGTGTTCCGTGAAACCGCCCTGGAGGGGGCGATTCTTACCCGCACGGCCGCCAGCCACATCCGCGTGGGCACTTTCGAGTATGCGAGGGCGAGGGGCAAACCCAACGAGATTCGGACGCTGGCCGATTATACCATCCGTTGCCACTTTCCTGATCTGGCCGCGAACGGGAATCCGTATCTTGCCCTGCTTGGAGCCGTCATGGAGCGGCAGGCGTCCCTGGTGGCCCGCTGGTTGATGGTCGGCTTCATCCACGGCGTCATGAACACGGACAACATGGCTCTTTGCGGTGAAACCATCGACTACGGCCCCTGCGCATTTATGGACGCCTACGATCCGAATACCGTCTTCAGCTCCATCGATCACAACGGCCGATACGCCTACGGCCGGCAGCCGCAGATCGCCCAGTGGAATCTTGCCCGGTTTGCCGAGACGCTGTTGCCGCTCATTCACGAGGATCCGCAAGAAGCGGTATCGATGGCAACAGAGGCCATCTCCGGTTTTTCAGACACCTTCCGTCATTACTGGCTTGCCGGCATGCGTGCCAAACTGGGACTGTTGAACCAGGAAGCGGATGACCTCGCCCTGGTGAAGGACCTGCTCGATTGCATGCATCGACACGGGGCGGATTTTACCAACACCTTCCGCGACCTGACATCCGGTTCGCTGCCGGAAGCCTCCGTGTTCCGGGCTCTGGATTTTAAGCAGTGGTTCGAGCGCTGGCAGTCCCGGCTTGAACGGCAACCCGATTCCCGGGAGGCATCCCGCCGGCTCATGAACACCCACAACCCGGCGGTCATCCCCCGCAACCACCGGGTGGAAGAGGCCTTGGCGGCGGCCGTGGATCGGTCCGATTTTACGGTCATGGAAAGATTGCTGGGTTTTCTGTCCCAACCCTACCAGGATCCGCCGGAACAGTCCGGATATCACCTGCCACCGCCCCCTTCGGCCCAGCCCTACCGGACTTTTTGCGGGACGTGAGCCCATCGACGGTTGCCACTCTCTGCTGAGACCTGTGTAGAGACCCGGACCAGAGGCCACAGCAGAATATGCCGAGTCATCGGTATCGGAATCGGGATCGGAATCGGTATCGACTTTGGAGTTGGCCATTCTGTCTCGATTCCGATACCCATAGCGATCCCGATACCGAAAATGTCCCAATTCGGAATCCCCCAATAAGATACGATCCCTTTGTCTTCACTGATCATTGACTCCGGCGTCCGTTTGCCAAAGGGGTTTGGATGCCGGCGATCGGCCCCTTGCACGTGACGTCCATCCGGTTTGCAACGGATGGTTATCCGCTCGTTGTCGATGTTGGCATCTGCGATGCGCGGGGAAACCACTTTCGGCGAGCAGCTGCTCCGTGTCATGGGGCATGACGTGCGGTGGGTGCCGGAGCATCTAAGCAGATAGGGTATTGGTGTGTGATCTGCAGTGTCCCGGCAGTTTGAGAGTGGCGGGCCGAATGCCCTTCCAGGGTAGCGGGTTACGCCAACCCCGTTTTCGTCTCAGCCACCAGGTGGTCCACCACGGCCTTGAGGTCCCCGCCGGTCTCTTCATATACGCGGAGCTGTCGGTCGGCGCTGGTGCCGTGGGTCAGGATGGATTCGATGGGCCGGACGTAGTCGGCCGTGCCCAGTTCGTCGATCTCTTCGGCCAGCATGCCCAGCAACTCGCGGATGAGGTCCCGGACGGGCACTTCCGCGGATTTGCCGAAATCGATCAGTTTGCCGTCCAGGCCATAGCGCGCCGCGCGCCAGCGGTTTTCCTCGATGAGTTCGCGCCGGTAGACCCGAAAGGTGATGTTGCGGCGGCGCAGCTTCCACAGCCACAGCACGATGGCCTGGAACAGCGCGGCGATGGCGATGGCGTCGTCGATGCGGGTGGGAATGTCGCAGATGCGAAATTCCAGTGTGGGGTATTGGTGATGGGGCCGCACGTCCCACCAGATCTTGCTGGCGTCGGGAATGCAGCGGGAGTTGACCAGTGTGTTGATCAGGGCGTCGTAGTCGGCCGGGCTGCGGTAAACATCCGAGGTGCCCGAGCGGGGGAAGTCTTCGAAAATGTTGGCCCGGTAGCTCTTGAGCCCGGTGCGGCGCCCCATCCAGAAGGGGCTGCTGGTGCTCAGCGCAAGGATGTGGGGCAGCATGTAGCGGGCCACGTTCATGGCGTCGATGGCAAAGGTGCGGTCTTCGACCCCCACGTGCACGTGCATGCCGAAAATCAGCAGGCGCTGGGCCAGCAGTTGCATTTCTTCCAGCACGCCCTGGTAGCGTTCGAAGGGCGTCACCGGCTGGTCCATCCACTTGCTGAACGGATGGGTGGATGCCGCGGCGATCTCGACCCCCTTGCTTTGGGCCAGGTGGCAGATGAAGCGGCGCTGCTTGGCGAGCGCCTCCTTGACCTGGGCCACGTCGCTGCAGACCGGGGTGCCCAACTCCACCATGGACTGGTGCAGTTCGGGCTTTAGTTCGCACTCCATGAGCACCAGTTTCCCGTTGGCGATGAACTCGGTGATGTAGGAGCGCAGCTCGCGCGTTTCCGGGTCGACGATCTGGTATTCCTCTTCGATGCCGATGGACAGAGAGGGGCGCGGTGTCATGGGATGTTCTCCGTTTGCTGGACCAGGAATCGAACCACCGCGATGAAGTCACGGTCGGCGTCGCGCCAGGTCTGCAGCTGCTGGTCGGCGCTCGATCCGCGCTCCAGGATGGTGTGAATGTGTGCCAGTTCATCTTCGACGTTGAGTTTGTCCGCCTGGGGCGCTACCAGATCCAGCAGCTCCCGGATGAGGTCGCGGGTGGGCACCTCCTTCTCGATGCCGAAATCGATGAGGTTGCCGTCCAGCCCGTAGCGGACCGCCCGCCACTTGTTTTCCTCGACCAGCAACCGCTCATAGATGCGAAATGACAGATTGTTGCGGCGCAGGTGAACCATCCAGGCCACCACAGCCTGGAGCAGCGCGGTGACGGCCAGCGCGTCCCGGTAGTCGGGCACCATGTCGCAGATGCGCACGTAAAGGGTCGGGTATCGGTGGTGGGGCAAAACGTCGTACCAGATGCGGCTGACGTCGGAGATGCTGTTGGTGCGCACCAGGGTGTCCACATAGCTGTGAAATTCCTGGTAACTCTGGAACCGGCCCGGGATGCCGGTGCGGGGCAGGGCGTCCAGCAGCACGTTGCGGTAGCTCTTCAGACCCGTGTTGCGCCCGGCCCAGAACGGCGAGCTGGTGGTCAGCGTCAGGATGTGGGGCAGCACGTAACGCATGGTGTTCATCACGTCCACGGCCAGCTCCCGGTCTTCCACACCGATGTGCACGTGCATGCCAAACGCCAGCATGCGCCGGGCGATCATTTCGGCGTCGCTGGCCAGAACGCGGTAGTGCGCCGTCGGCAGCGACGCTTTTTCCCAGTTGCTGAAGGGGTGCGTGCCGGCGGCGGCGACTTTGAAGTGATGGGTGGCGGCCAATTCGAGCATCGTGCCGCGCATGCGCACCAGGTGGTCGCGGGCGGCCTTGATGTCGGCACAGGCCGGCGCCCCCACGGCCAAAACGGCGTTTTGCAGGTGTCCGGCAAACTCCGGTCCCGGCTGTCGTTCCTGGGCGATGACCTGGGCGCCGCCCATACTCTGGGTCACGTAACCGATGAGTTCCCAGGTGTCGGGATCGATGAGTTGATACTCTTCTTCGATGCCGATGTTGAAGCTCGGGTGGTACATGAACGCTCCTATATAGGCCGTACCTTGGAAATTTATTAGAACCTATCTCAAAAACGCGCCTAAGGGCCCATGGTGGTGTTGCGAGCCGACAAAAAATGCTCACATACTACCGTGTATGCTCCGCTTTTTTGCCGCCTCGCGCCTTGCCCTGAACCCCGATCCACATTTTTGAGATATGTTCTATATGTTTTTTTGGCAGCGGTCGAAAATGCGGGCAAGCCGATGCCCCAGCAAAAGGCAGGTTCAGACTCAGCTCGTAAATAAGATGCGGTGTCGGAAATCGCAACCGCCCTGCCCCTTTGCCGGCAGCGGCGGTACAACCTGGCGATCAATATGAGCCATTGCCTTGGGCGTGTCAAGTCCGCAGCGCGCCGGCCGGGCGCATTTTCGGACGCAGAAACCGGCGGTTCACGGTGTCCAGCAGACCGGGCTCATACCGAGGCCGGCCGCGCGCTTGTCCATGATGCCCAGCTCGCCCTTTACGGCCAGGATGGCGCCGATGTTGGAAAACCATCCCCGGCCGGCGGGATCGCCCTTGATTTTGCGGCCCGGATCGGCGCTGGCGTAATGGCTGCGGCTCAGGGCCAGGATACAGCGTGCTCGATGGGGCGCATCGGCCACCGTCGCCGATCCGGCGTGCATCAGCAGGCGGGTTTCGGAGCAGATGCCGGCGGCGGCATCCGGATCGCTCAGCTCGGGGTTGATATTGGGCATCACCGGGGTGGATCGCAGCAGCTCCTGGGCCAGCACGCGCTCTCGGGCATAGAGCGCTTCCACCGTGGCCAGATCGGGAGCCACCGTCACGCCTTTGGAACTCATGCCGTGCAGGGGCTTGACGGCCAGCTGTTTCAGTAATGTCGGATCGGCCCGGTACGCAGCCATGTGCGCATCGGTGACGATCCAGGTTTTGGGCGCCATGGCTGCCGATGTATTCCGTGACAGCTCGGTGATGGAGCTCTTGTCGACGAGGTAATAGCCGGCCAGATGTTTGGACGGGTCGGACCACAGATCCGGACGGGTAAACACGCGGCGGAGCCGCCGGAGGACGTCGCCCTTGCCCTCACCGGTCATGCGGCGAACGTAGCTTTGGAGGTCCGGGTCTACGATCCGGGAAATAACCTTGCCGATGGATCCCGTGCCTTCTGGCCGGCGGTAGTGCAGGCGCCCGCCGTCAAAATAGAGATCCTGGGGGTCGAGCACCAGGGCTTCGACCCCGGAACGCCCCTGGCCAACGAATTTCGACAGCAGCATCAGGTTGTGGACACTGGGCTGGTTTTCGGGGTCGATCTCCAGAAACAGGAGCCGGTCCTCCGAACGCACCAGGCCCTCCCGGTAGGTGGCCCTCACCTGATCGTCCAGTTCGCCGTCGGTCAGCGGCCGCCCCTCCGGTGTGGTCTGCGGGGTGAAGACCGCCGTTTCGAAGGCGCCGGTGCGGCGCGCCGCTTGAATGCACTCCCGCAGCCACCCGTAATAGGTGTCCACGCTCTGAGCCTCCAGGATCTTGGCGTAGAGGTGGTCTCCGGATGTGCGCACGGTATCGAAGGTCGTCCCCCGGGGTGAGTTGACACCGTAGACCAGGACATCAAACGCCAGGTCCGGTTCCCAGGCTAGGTAATAGCGGTGCAGGGCCTCGGCCATCTCGTCGTCGAGCCAGGCCTCGGGTATTTGGCGCTTCAGGTAACCGGGGCCGTCGGATTCCAGCCGCCGGCGTACCAGGGCCAGAAGCACCCGTGCGTTGGCCTGCAGCAGGTCGATCAGGTAGGGAGGCAGGTGCAGCGGCAGGGCCCACGGGATTTCCCCGACACCGTAAATGGTGACGAACAGGCCGCGGTCGCCCAGCTCCCGGTAATAACGCCGGATCGCCTCTGCGTCGGCGGCGATCCGGGCATTGTTATCCAGGGCGCGCCGGGTCTGGGCAATCCGGGAGCCTTCGTCGTAGCGCTTTTCGAGGGCATCCAATTCGTCGAGGGTCTGCTCCAGGCTGGGCAAAGCGGCGGCGGTGTTCATGTTGCACCCACTGCGGTCGTTAGCCCGGATATTTCATGTCATATCCGGGCTCGGATTGACTGACGATAACGCGGCGCCGAAAACCATGCATTCCAGGCCGCCTTTCCCCGCATGGCCGGGACGGGTGTCGGCCGCATCCGGTCGGGTTTGATGCCGAGCCCGTTTCAGTGGTGGCCGTTTAACTGGAAGCGACCCTCTTTCATCACCTGCTCGTCGTCGAGCCAGATGTCGAAATCCCGACCCACGCAGTCGATGTGGGTATTCGAATCCCAGGTCTGATGGGTGTGTTCGGGGTACGGGTGTCCAAAGGCCAGATGAATGCCGGGCAGTTTCTCGTCCTGAAGGATGTGGCCGATGATGTTTTTTACGGCGATGTTTGTGCCGATGGCGAACTCACCCACCCGATCGCTGTTTTCATCGGTGGCGGTGTAGCGGGCAAATTCGTCCAGCAGGGCCTTGTCTTCGCAATCCAGGTGCTTGATGCGTGAGTCGACGATGTCGATGGTCAGGGGCGTTTCGCCCAGGTCGCCGTACTTCGCACACAGATAGTCGCCTACCACCCCGTCCACCACGAAAACGCCGTTGACCTTGTGCGGAGAGGTGAATATCTCCCCCCCGGGCAGGTTGCCCCATTTGTCCGGGGAAATGATGCCGCTGGTCTTGAGCCATTTCAGCGACGGGGACAGCTCGGCTTCGATGTCGGTGCCGCCCCTGGATTTGGCCCGGACAAAGCGCGACCGGCGTGCCTTCGCCACAAGCTTCGAGCTGAGCTCGTCCACCTTGATGAAATCCGCGCCCATGCCTTCGAGCATGATCTGCCGGTTGATGTTGACCATATGCCCATGGCGGATTTTGCGTCGGTTGACCACGTTGATCATCTCCCGGCGGGTGGGCAGCTCGCCGGTCTGGGTCACCGCCGCCAGGATGCTCACCTGGGTCGTTTCCAGGTCGTCGAGGATAACGGGGGGCATGTGCGCCAGGGGCCGGGGCGCATGTTCTTCAAGCACGTAAACGCTGTGGGGCGAACCCACCTTCTCGATTTCACGCACCAGCGCGGCGGCAATGTCCAGTGTGGCGGTATCGGTAATCAGGGTCAGCCGTTCGTCGGGCTGCAGCCGCAGGCACACGTTCACGGCGTTTCGGGCGCCCGTGCTCAGCTGCGGGTCGAATTCGATGTCCAGCGGTCCGGGAATCATAGAGCTCCTTTTTGCCATTCCGATTCAAGCTTCGGCTCATTATATCGGAAAAGCCTCTTTTGCGAAAGATGTGACGAATTCGCCCCAGGTGAGGTTGTTGACGCCCTCCCGGTGTGCCTTGGCCCTCCGGATGGTCATGTTGGCGGTGGCCTCCACCACCCACTCGAAATTGTCCGCCTGAACCGAGTGGTAGTCCGCATCCGGAGCGGGATTGCAGAAATCGATGGCGTAAGGGACACCGTCGCGGATCGCCAGCTCGACGGTGTTGAAATCATATCCCAGGGCCAGGTTCAGTTTCAGCACCGCAGCCTCCATCGCCTCCATCAGATCGGCCGATTCGGGCGACGGGGTGGCCACATAGCGCAGGTGGGAGGGGTTGCGCGGCTCGTAGGGCATGATGTGCACATCCCGCCGATCGACGCAGTAGCAACGGAAATAGTCGCTGAAAACGATTTCTTCCTGCAGCATCATCACCAGGTCTCCGGTTTGGTTGTAAACCCGGTAAAAATCTTCGGGATCGGCCACCCGGAAGACGTTTTTCCAGCCGCCGCCGGCAAACGGCTTCAGGTAGGCCGGAAACCCCACATAGTCGAAAATCGCCTCCCAGTCCAGTGGATAAGCCATGTTGCGCATGGAATTGGAATCGGTGTCGGGCGGGTGCTGGTTGGAGGGCAACAGCACCGATCGCGGGACGGCCACGCCGATGGTTTCCGCCAGGGCGTTGTTGAAAAATTTGTCGTCCGCGGACCACCAGAACGGGTTGTTGATCACGGCGGTGCCCCCAAATGCCGCGTTTTTCAGGTAGGCCCGGTAGAAGGGCACGTCCTGGGAGATCCGGTCGACGATCACCGCGTATTCACCGCCTCGGGCCTGAAGCACCTTGTCGATCCGCACGAACTCCGCCGTGATGCCTTTTGGTCGCTTGGCGTTGACCCTCTCCACGAACGCCTGCGGATAGGTGTTTTCCTGGCCGAAGAGGATTCCGATTTTTTTCATGTGTGCGATTTCTCCTAGATGATTCTATTCAGGTATTCCGGGAACATTTCCCGCCACCACGGCCAGTCGTGGCCGACACCGCTGCGCACATCGAGCCAATGATCGATGCCTTTCGATTTCAGAATGTTGGACAACCGAACGTTTTCGTCGCGGCAGAAATCCCACTCGCCGGTGCCCAGCACGATCCCCATCTGCCGGATGCGGTCCAGGTACCAGGGGTCGCCCAGGTTGGGCATGTAATCGGGCGGATTGTTGTAGTAGCAGTTTTCGTCGTAGTAGCCGTCCAGGAACGGCTTGATATCGAATGCCGCGCCCATGGAAAAGGTGTACCCCACGCGGTCCGGGTGGCGCAGCGCCAGGTTCACGGCATGATAGCCGCCGAAACTGCATCCGGCCGTAGCCACCCGATCGTGGCCGGTCTCCTCGCAGGCCTGGGCAATGACGTCGTGCAGGATGACGTTTTCATAGCCCATGTGGGTTTTGACCCGATCGGCGGGATGAATGGAACGGTTGTATCAACTGTCGGCATCAGCGCTGTTGGGACAATAGATTTTGATCCGTCCGCTGTCCAGCAGACCGGCCACCGATTCGATCAATTTGAAGTCCTTGTTCTGGTAGTATTTGCCCTGCGAGGTGGGAAACAGGATAACGGGGGTGCCGGCGTGGCCGAACACCAGCATTTCGAATTCACGGCTCAGGTGGCCTGTGTACCGTTTGTGGTAGGCTTCTTTCAACTAAAGCTCCTGATTACAAGCGATTGTTGCTGAGGCATCGACAATATCGCCGAGGTTGTTCCCGAATCGAAGTATCAAATTTAACACAGGGCCCAATGGTGTCAAGCGCGGTCTGCTGTGCGGTTTCGATTGTCGGCTGCGGATGTCTCGGGGTGCCAGTTACGGTTTAAAAAATCAGCTCCAACGACCTGACGGGGTTGGAGCTCTCATCCTCAATGCAAAAAGACACTATACGGCGCTCTTTTATAGCCGTTACCATAAATATGTTCCGTTCTGTATGTTTGGACGGTCCAAGGACGCCACGAAGTGGATTTCGTCATCGAAGCGGGACGCTCCAGTCTTGCGCTGGAACTTAAAGCGGCAGCAGGGTAAATCTGAAAATGTGAAGAGCGTTCCGTAAATCCGGCCGTCAGACTGCACGGGCCTGAGGAGAGGGCGGCGTTTCAGGTTGTATTGAAACGCCGCCCTCGTATGTTGCTGACAGCCTCCGTGAGCGTTCAAAGCATCCGTTGATTCGTGGCAGTTATCGCTTCCTGATCATCGGATGTGCAGTTCAAGATAAGCTTCAGAAGCCCTCGATTGCGTTTATGCAACGATCAGACAAGGTCGAAGCGGTCAAGGTTCATGACCTTGTTCCACGCCGCTACAAAGTCGTTCAGGAACTTCCCCTGGGAGTCCTCACATGCGTAGACTTCCGCCAAGGCCCGGAGTTGGGAGTCCGAACCGAAGATGAGGTCGACACGGGTACCGGTCCATTTGAGTTCGTCCGTTGCGCGATCACGACCCTCGAACACGTCTTCGTCTTCCGAGGTTGCCTTCCACGTTGTGCTCATGTCGAGCAGATTCACGAAGAAGTCATTGGTGAGTGTCTCCGGCCGCTGGGTGAACACGCCGTGTTGGGACTGTCCGAAGTTGGCATTCAAGACCCGCATGCCACCTATGAGCACCGTCATCTCAGGAGCGGTCAGCGTCAGCAGTTGCGCACGATCCACCAGCATCTCCTCTGTCGATACGGCGTATTTGGTTTTGAGGTAGTTACAGAAGCCGTCAGCAGCCGGTTCGAGTACGGCGTATGCGACCTCGTCGGTTTGCTCCTGTGACGCATCCGTGCGTCCCGGTGTGAAGGGAACGGTCACATCGTGACCGGCGTTCTTGGCCGCTTGCTCGACACCCGCACAGCCGCCCAGAACAATCAGATCGGCCAGCGAAACCCTCTTGCCGCCGGACTGGGCGGCGTTGAACGCCTTTTGGATGCCCTCCAGGGTCTGCAGCACCTCCGCCAGTTGTGCCGGTTGGCTGACTTCCCAATCTTTTTGCGGCGTAAGACGGATGCGTGCCCCGTTGGCCCCGCCGCGCTTATCGGAGCCACGGAACGTGGACGCCGACGCCCAGGCGGTCGAGACCAGTTGGGAGATCGGTAGTCCCGAGGCAAGAATTTTGCCCTTAAGGTCTGCGATGTCCTGCGCGTCGATCAACTCATGATCGACGGCGGGTACCGGGTCTTGCCAGATCAGTTCCTCTGCCGGGACCTCCGGGCCGAGATAGCGCGAGCGGGGACCCATGTCGCGGTGGGTCAGCTTGAACCACGCCCTGGCGAAGGCATCCGCGAACTTGTCGGGGTTCTTCAGGTAGTTCCGCGCGATGGGCTCGTAGATTGGATCGAAGCGCAGCGAGAGGTCCGCCGTGGTCATCATGGGCCGATGCTTCTTTGACGGGTCGTGGGCGTCAACTATCATGTCCCTTTCGTCCACGTCCTTGGCCAGCCATTGATTGGCGCCGGCCGGGCTCTTGACCAGTTCCCACTCGTATTTGAACAGCACCCTCAGATAGCCCAAGTCCCATTTGGTCGGGTTCGGCTTCCAGGCGCCCTCGATGCCGCTGCTGATCGTATCGACGCCTTTGCCGCTGCCGAAGCTGCTCTTCCAGCCGAGGCCCTGCTCTTCGATGGGGGCACCCTCGGGCTCGGGACCGACAAGCGCCGCATCGCCGGCGCCGTGGCATTTGCCGAAGGTGTGCCCGCCGGCGACCAGCGCGACGGTCTCCTCGTCGTTCATCGCCATGCGCGCGAACGTCTCTCGAACGTCACGGTCGGAGGCGACCGGGTCCGGGTTGCCGTTCGGCCCTTCCGGGTTCACGTAAATCAGGCCCATCTGAACGGCGGCGAGGGGATTCTCGAGGTCCCGATCACCGGAGTAGCGCTTGTCGCCCAGCCACTCGTCCTCGGAGCCCCAATAAATGTCCTCTTCCGGCTCCCAAATGTCCTCGCGCCCGCCGCCGAAGCCGAAGGTCTTGAAGCCCATCGACTCGAGCGCGCAGTTGCCGGCTAGGATCATCAGGTCGGCCCAGGAGATTTTCCTGCCGTATTTCTGCTTGATCGGCCAGAGCAGACGGCGCGCCTTGTCGAGGTTCACGTTGTCGGGCCAGCTGTTGAGGGGCGCTAAGCGTTGGCTGCCGGACCCCGCGCCCCCGCGGCCGTCGCTCATGCGGTAAGTACCGGCGCTGTGCCAGGCCATTCGGATGAAGAGCCCCCCGTAGTGACCGTAATCGGCCGGCCACCAGTCCTGAGAGTCGGTCATCAGGGCATAAAGGTCCTTTTTGAGGGTCTCCAGGTCGAGTTTCTTGAATTCCTCAGCGTAGTTGAACGCCTCGCCCATGGGATTGGACTTTAAAGAATGCTGGTGCAGAATGTTAAGAGTCAACCGATTCGGCCACCAGTCCCGGTTTGACGTGCCGCCGCCGGCAATGGGTCTGCCTGTCCTGCCCGTTACCGGGCACTTGCTATCTTCACTCATAATGCTTCCTCCTTTCGTTGACTTAATTTATGCGCTGTGCAGCCGTGAATATCGTGTTTCGGTGCCCATCTTTCGGATTAGGTATAGCGGACTTATCGATCGATGTTGGTGACAATGGGAGACATGAAGAATCCTTATAAGAACCTTGCACCATTTTTGGAGCGCCACATCTACATTAAACTTTCTCTGCCATACAATTGCTGCATATACCGAAAAAGTCCAACCTATGGTTCAAAATTTTAAAATCAGTCTCAAATGCGACCTCTTTTTTCATTTCATCCAGGCTATCCAGGTCCGGATCGACGATATTTTTACACTTGATACAGATGACGTGTGGATGGGGGTCGGGCCTGTTTCCATCATACCGGTTGCTACCATCCGGGAACCCTAACTCAAGAACCTCACCAAGTGATTTAAGTAAGACAATATTTCTGTATACCGTGGCAAGACTCATTGTCGGAAAGTCTTTTTTTATCTGGACATGGATAGTTTCAACACTGGGATGGCCTTCACTTTTGGCAAGAATTTTTACGATAGCCAACCGTTGAGGCGTTATCTTATGACCATTATCCCTTAATTTTTGGATGATGATTTCAGATCTTTTTTTAAAGCTTTCCAACTGAAGCCCCTTCATCCTAAACAATAATAATTCTCAATTAATATTAATATTCTTTTCAGTTCAATCAACCCCCATTTGAATGTTCACATATGATAGCTTCATCGGTTAATCGGTATCAATTTGAATTGGATCCATGCGTCGGTTCACTCGCGAACATGTTCTCCCCAATTTTCCCATGCCCGGCTTGCAGCCGGTTCATGGCAATCACGCAGATCAGAATCAGCAGGCCGCCTGTCCAGAATCGCCAGGTGGCCGGATCCTCGAAATAAAGAATCCCCACAAGGGCGGTGAAAATCACCTCACTGGACATGAGCACGCCGCCCTCCCAGCCCCGGCAATAAAAAAAACCCTGGTTCATCAGCAATTGAGCGCTCAGAGAGAAAAACACAATGCCAAGGACCATGACATATTCGGAGGGCGTGGTCGGCAGGGTCGGCTGTTGTAGGAATTTGGGCAGGGTGACAAGGACCCCCATGGTACAGAAATACAGGTAGATCACCACGGGGCCGTTTTTTTGCCGCAGCTCGCGGATGAGCGTGACGGTCAGCCCGGCAAACGCCGCGCCGATCAGCGCCATGGCCTGCCCCAGCAAGCCCCCGGCCAGCTGAAAGTCGAACAGGACACTCACGCCGATCATCACCCCGGCGATGCAGAGCAGGTGAACCTTGGATAGGGTCTCCCTGTACAGCAAAAAAGAGAACATGGCGGCGAAGGCCGGAAAGGAATAGAAAATGACCATGGCCGTCGATACCGGCAGCATCCGGATAGCGGTCACCACGCAAATAAAGGCCACCGATCCGGTGCACCCCCGGATCAAAAGCAGGCGGACATCGTTCCCTTTAAAGGGATTGCCGTAGCGCCCGAACACGACGAGGATCATCACAAGGCCGCCGGAAAAACGATAGAATCCGATATCCCAGACACGGAATGACGGCCCCAGGGATTTGATGGTGACGTTCAGCAGTGTAAACAGCAGGGCGGCCGACAGCATGAGCAGCGGGCCGGCCACAGCGGCATCTATTTTGATATGCTTTGAATTGGGTGTTTGCATATGTCCTTTGTGTTGCCGTGGTTCATTTGTCGAGCGGCAATGTTCCGGAGGGACCCCTTTGGTTCGGTTACCTCCGGCGGCGTGCAAATAACCCGGAGAACTTTATGAAGGCCAGTTAATGCGTGATCATGCAAAACACAATATTTAAGACGCAACCGCTCTATCCCCTACCGGGGTTGCCTTGCCGGCACCACCAACAGGCGGGGGATCAGGACCTGTTCGGGTTGCTCCAGGATGAAGCGCACGCAGCGGGCGACGTCTTCGGGCTCCAGCATCCCCTGGGCCGGGTCGAACTTCTGATCCTCGGTCCAGTGGTCGAACAGGTGGGTGTTCGTTCGACCCGGCTCGACCACGGCCACCTTCACCCCGCTTCCGGCGAGTTCCATTCTCAGGGCGTCGGTCAGCGCCTCTACGGCGAACTTGGTACCGTTGTAGGCGCCCAGGTGCGGAAAGGTCTTGAGGCCCGCCAGGCTCGACGTGTTGATCAGAAAGCCGTTTCCCTGCGGCTTCATGTGTCGCAGCGCCACGTAGCTCATCCGCACCACCGCCTCGAAGTTGAGCCGGACCATGGAGCAAAGGGCCTCAAGGTCGGCCTCTTCAATGCTGCCGATGTTCATGACCCCGGCATTGTTGAACACGGCGTCGAGCCGTCCGAATTTTTCCAGGGCGGTGTCGACGAGCCTTTGCGGCAGGGCGGGATCGATCATGTCGCCGACGACTGCCTTGGCACCGGGCAGCCGTTCGGTCAGTCGATCAAGCTTTTTTTCGTCTCTGGCCGTGAGCAGGCACTTCATCCCGGCTTCGGCCAGCAGTTCGGCGGAGGCTTTGCCGATGCCGCTGTTGGCCCCGGTAATAAGGATGACTTTTCCTTCCAGTTCCATCTTTGCACCTCCACGTGATGTTTTGATTTTTTCGGTGTGCTTCCTGTAAAAAACCAAGCCGGTAAGAGTAATCCCACCGTCCCAATTCCATGTAATTTAAATATCATTCTATTAATTATGCAACCTTTTGGTTGACAGGAAACGCCAGGTGTATATATTCAACCATATGGTTGAATATAAAGACGATCACATTTTGACACAGCTTCTCAAGGCTGTGAGCGATGCCACGCGGCGCTCTCTATTAACGCAGCTCTGCCAGCATGGACCCAGCCGTGTCACAGACCTGGCTGACCAATACGAGATGTCATTCAATGCGATTTCCAAACATTTAAAAGTTTTAGAAAAAGCAGGGATGATAACACGCAGGACCATCGGAAGAACCCATTGGATTGAAGCGAATTTGGACCAAATCGGCCTGATGGAAGATTGGTTCAAGGAACTCAAATCGATCTGGGAATTACGTTTGGAAAGACTTGACACCATTTTGAAAAACGGAGGAAATTGACATGACGGATATAACACTGAAGATAGATAAAATAATCCATGCGCCAATCAAAAAAGTGTTCGATGCGTGGTTAAATCCAACAATATTGGCGAAATTCATGATCCCCATGCCGGACATGCCCACACCCGATGTGGAAAACGATGCGCGGGAAGGCGGCACGTTCACCATTATTATGCATGTCGGTGAGGATAACCTGCCGCACACAGGCGAATATTTGGAAATTAAACGTCCCCAAAAACTGGTGTTCACATGGGTGTCTCATAGATCCGTTGACGGCAGCGTCGTTACTTTAAATTTTACGAAGATAGATGATAACAGAACACATGTTGCGCTATCTCATGTCAAGTTTGTCGATGAAGAAGCTCGAAAGGACCACGAAGCCGGGTGGGGACATATTTTAGATACACTGAATGAACTCATGGAAGGCACACGTTGAATGTCGTGAATCCAACAAGGCGGCGTTGAATGCGGAGCATGCAGGCATTCCAATAAATCCCCTAATCCTTTTGATTGGGCAGCTCTCATGGTCTTCTTCAATGAGAAACGTATCAAATGAGCAACGTCTCGCAAATCTAATTTAATGTTAACGGAGGTTGTTATGGCTGATGAACATAAGCAAGACGGCAAGATGGACATGCAGGCGATGATGGAACTCTACCAAACGCTTGGAACACCGGGAACCCCCCACAAACTTCTGGAACGCATGACGGGGAGCTGGAATACAAAGACCACGTCGTGCACGGAAGCGGGAAAGCCGCCCGTGGAATCCACCGGTACATGTAAACAAGAGATGGTTCTTGGCGGACGCTTCCTGCATCAGGAGTTCGCCGGCGACATGATGGGCGCTCCGTTCACCGGCATCGGCGTTACCGGATATGACAACCATAAAAACAAGTATGTGTCGACCTGGATGGATTCAATGAGCACCGCCATTTACTATTTTGAGGGGACAGCCGACCCGGATGGCCGGACCATTACCCAAGAGTGCCTCGGTGACGATCCCGTCAGAGGGCCGATGGTTTGGCGTTCCGTGACAAAAATTGTGGATGACAATACCCATCTGTTTGAAATGTACGGCACCGATAAGAGCGGCAAAGAAGAGCTGATGGTGGAGATTACCTACACCCGTAAGCAAGAGCGATGATTCTGGTCGGTTGCATGCCCTGGCTATCAGGTCCATGTCAGAGGTCAGACAGGCGATAGTGGTTGTCCTGAATATGATCCGTTTGCAGACATATGGAAACGATGACCGCAGAGTCTCAGAGGACGCAAAGGAACTGTATGTTTCCCCGAATCCCTGAGAGGGGGATTCGGGGAAAGAGCCCCGGTAGCATATTGAATTTCTATGTACTTTTCCAGACGATCGTTTTGCATTTCGCGCTCTATGTCCTGCTTACCCTGAGTCCCGCCCTGGCGGGATCGAGGGGTTGTCCTGCCTGTCCTGCCTGTCCTGAGCCTGCCGAAGGGAGCGGAGCCGAAGGGAGCTCAGCCGAAGTCAAGCTGTAGTAAATCTACCGCGAACCTCCCATTCGCCGGCCCTGATGCGGGCCGTCGAATCAGTGAGGCGCGTTCCGTAAATCCTGAATGAAACCCAACGAGTGGACCAGGATTCATAACGGTAGGTTAAAATTGGAATTAACTTCGCTTTAGATATCGTGGAATGTGATGTCAGTTTCTTCTTCCGGCAATGGGATAATAAAAACAGGTTTTCTCACCCGGCGTAAAACCTTTTGGGCGGCACTTCCCAAAAAGCTATGCCTGATGATGCCCTTTCCATGGGTCCCCATGACGATCACATCGCAGCTCAACTCATCCGCCTGCCTGAGTATTTCCTCTGGTGGGTAGCCCTGGCTTACCTCTATGGACAGGATTCTATCGGCGTATTCAGGATCATCCTTTAGCTCCCTGTCACAGAAAATCTTTAACCGTTTTTTGATACGATCCATCGCTTCGGATATTTTTCTTTCGGAAATCATTTTCCGGCGCTCCTCCTCAAAGAAAGGCGCCCCTTCCTCAACAACGTGTAAAATAATGATGTCGGCATCGTGTTTTTTGGCAGAGTTTATGGCATAACGAAATGCATAGGCGGAATTCTGAGAAAGATCGGTAGTATAAAGAATCCTTTTGATTTCAGGTATCATAGCGTTAGCTCCTTCTTTTGATAGGGATGTTATAAATGATTATACCCCGCTGTTCTCTTTGTGCCTGCCGCGGTACCCGGCATCGATTCACGCTTGAGATAAATATCTTCATGCAATGTTCGGGCTAATAACTTCTGAATTGAAAAATGGGTAAATAGAAAATAGCGTATTTTGATTTAATCTCTTCGTATGTTCCGTCTTTTTTTATTGAAAATAATGCTTTTTTACATTTTTCCACCACGATATCGGGCGTTTGACTACTAAATGCCATATAGAGGTCCGCCGACATGTCCTTTATATACATCGTCTTTTCCAGATCGTTGAACGCACGTCCCTCTCGATGGGCAATATTGTATGCAACCAGTTCACCGATCGGAAAAATGTCGATGTTACGATGAAACAGGTTGCGCATATTATGGCTGTCATCCGGGACCAAATTTAATTGGTCCGCAACTCCCTGCTTTATAAGCCATTGCGCCCGAAAATCGTCACGGACGGCGCCTATTTTGTACTTTTTGATATCATCAAATGTTTTGATTTTTATATCGACGCGACTTTTCAGCTTAAAGAAATACACCTCGGTTCGGGCAATAACATCGACCCACTTGAACAACGGTTCTCTTTCCACGTTTCGTCCGATAGAATAGATTAATACATTGGGCTGTGACTGGGCCATCTCGTAAGATTTGGACCACGGATGAGATTGAATCGAATAGGCTAAATCGGCCCGTTTTAAAACTTCCTCAACAATTTCCGTACAGAATCCCAAGACGTTGCCGTTATCCGAGTAATTATACGGAGGATATTCTTCGGTCACGACCTGAATCGCCTGTCCAAATGCGGTCCCGCCAATAAATAAACAGGTTAGAAATAACATTGCGGAGATAATGCTCTTTTTCCTGGTATTCATTGTTAACTCTCCTTATTTTCTGACTTTATTATTGCGTCATCAGTACCCGTTAAACTGTCCCTTGTCCGGTGGATTCTATATCATTGGAATTAGAATAGCCCGAGTCCGTGCAAGAATACGATGGCGATGACCACCGGTGCTACAAACTTGGCCAAAAACATGAAAAGCGGCAGATAACCGGCTTTCAATTCACCTTCATTCGTAACTTCCGTTTCCGTTTTTTCGCGACCCAGATACCAACCGACAAAGGCAACAATTAAGAGACCGCCCAGGGGAAGCAATATGTTTGCGGCGATAAAATCCAGCCAATCAAAGAACGTCTTTCCCATAAACTGCACGTTTGACATCACTCCCATAGATAACGAACAGGGTATTCCCGCGATTGTGATGGCGACCGTAGCCATAATGGTGGCAGCCCGCCTTCCAAGTTTGAGCTCTTCCACAAAGTAGGCAACCACAACTTCGAGAATGGATATGGATGATGTCAACGCCGCAACGGCCAACAATAAAAAAAACAGCAAACAAAAGAAATATCCGCCGGGCATTTGCTGGAATACATTGGGCAGGGTTATAAAAACCAGACCCGGTCCCGCTCCCGGCTCAATTCCGAATGCAAATACCGCCGGGAATATGGCAATTCCGGCCAATAGAGCAATAACCGTGTCGGCAACGGTTACTTGAACTGCGGTGGTCGCAAGATTCTCTCGCTTACCCATGTAAGAACTGTAGGTAATTAAGGTACCCATACCTAAACTGAGTGAAAAAAACGCATGTCCCAATGCACTTAGCATCCCTTCGGCAGACAGCTTGGAAAAATCGGGTTTGAACAGGAAAGCTAAACCCTCCGCGGCTCCGGGAAGGGTGATCGCGCGAATATCGAGAATAATGATGATCATCAACAAAATCGGCATTAGTAATTTAGAGGCTCTCTCGATACCGCCTTTGATGCCGGCCAGGACAATCCAACCGGTTAATCCCATAAATACACATTGCCAAATGATCGGCTTGGTGACTTGGCTGATGAAGCCCCCGAACATGCCTTCCAAGTCGGCGGGATTTTTCCCCGCAAACGCGTTGAGAACAGATTTTAGCAAGTATTCAAGTGTCCATCCGGCAACCACGCCATAGAAGGCAAGGATCATAAATGCGGCCACAAGTCCCATTATTCCGGGCATAAACCAGAGCGTTCCCGGCGCCAGTTTTTTAAATGAACCCACCGCGTTTCTTTGGGCTTTGCGACCGATTATAAATTCGGATAACATCACCGGCAGACCAATTAGCGCGATACATATCAAATACACCAGAACAAACGCGCCCCCGCCAAAAACACCGGTAATATAAGGGAATTTCCAAATATTACCGAGCCCGACAGCCGATCCGGCCACGGCTGCAATAATTCCTATCTTGCTTGTGAAAGAATCTCGTTGCGTCACCGGTTGGGTCGCCATATTCTCCTCCTTTATTATCCCGCGAACGACTTAATGTTTGTCATCCATCAAAGTTATAGCTGTTGCCAAAGATATGTTCCGTTTACGTAAAGCGTGTTTCTGTCAACACAACACCGTGTCGAGAGAATGCGCACCCATAGATGCTCGGCGTCGGGATCGCTATCGGTATCGGAATCGAGACAGGACGGTTATCTTCGAAGTCGATACCGATTCCGATGACTCCGGTACGTTGGCATTCGTATACCATTTGGAAAGGATAACGTGTGTCCATATTCTTTTTAAGTTTCAATCAAGATTCAGGTAAAACAGGGGCATCCGGTGGACGGCGTCCGACAACGTGGTAACAATGGAAAAGATTGAAAGCGGGCCGTATGGAATGATTAGAATTGTATAATCTGCGAAAGAAAACAGAACATCTTGGGGCGGGGGAGGCCCTCCTCTCTGGATAAACTCATCGCACCGGCACCCGGCATTGTCAACGCCTATATTTTTTGACCGTCCGTCCGGCAAGTAATGTCTTCATCGACTCCGGATTTATGCCGCCTGCCCCGGCCGCGTCGCTGTAATACCGGTAATAGGGGATCATTTCAGCAGTCACAGCCATAGACCACTATGGCGAAGTCTGCCTGTTCGCCCGTGTTGGGTACATGGGTATTCATAACCGAGAGTGCATGCATATCCCGACGTCCTTTAACCCGGATATTTCACGCTCCCTGAGGAATCCATTGGCTGCGTTATCAAGGATTTGCAGTAGGTTGACTACGGCTTCACCCTTGAGTGCCTTGCCAATGGATTCCTCAGGGAGCGCCCAAAGGGTGAAATCTTTTCTGCTTTTCTGTAAAAAATCAAAGGTTACCGTCTTCACCCTGCCGATTCTGCTGTACTTTCGGTTCAAGTACCCAAAATTCCATAAATTTACCCATAGTGTAGAAAAGATTTCATGAATTGTTCGGGTTAGTGGGGCCACTCCAGGGCATCGACGTATTTTTTCAGGCGGCCGTCCTTGGAACGCTAGACCACCGAACCGGTTTACGTTTCTACTGCGGATTCAAACTCAGGGTGTGCTGGGTGTGTTCCTTGATGGCGTTATCGCTGAACCACCAGTGCACCTTTTCGCCGGCCATAAACGATTTGACCTGGTCGGTGAAGTGGGGATCAAATTGCCGGCCGGTGACACCGCCGGGCAGAACCGCCACAATTTTATCGGGATCCGCCAGGTCGGCCACCATGCGCAGGGACGCTGAGATCGTAATTTTAAAGGGGGCGTAGAAATCGTAGACTCCCCGCCAAAGGGTTTCTCCGGAACCGGGGGACGGATAGGAGCCACCGCCCAGCCATTCCTTGCCGGGTCCCGAGCGCCGGATGGGGCTGACAAACTCAAACACATGAACTTTGCCCCATAGCCATTTGGCAGGATTATCCCCGAATTTAGACGCCAGATCTTCGGCGGCGTTGATGGCCGCCTGATGGAAGAGATCGTCCCGGGTTTCCTTTGTGTCCCGGGTGGTGACGTTGTCAAACCAGGGAGAGTTGCCATTGAGCACCATTTGTTGAAGCCGCTCCTGCCAGAAATACCAGCTTTCGAGCATGGTTCTAGCGAGCGCTTCGCCCAGTTCGTCGGTATAAACCAGCATCGCGAAATGACGGTACACCGCCTGGAATACGGTTGGAGCGGCCTGGTCCGGATGGTCGATGAAATCCCATGCCGAGAGAATCCGGCCCATCTTGCGGGTGTCCTCACGGGCCAACAGCGCCCGGGCCATGACCGGAGCAATTTTTGCGGCCATCGGATTGACCGCGTCGCTTTGGAATTGCCAATGGTCGTCCACCGATTTTTTGCCGGGAGTATCCAGCAGCTCGATAAGACGCCGATATCGATAGGACGCCGCAGCATAGGTGGTGTAGTGATGGGGGTAATCCCGGCGGACGGTCAGGTGGTTGCAGTTGCCGATCCAGCCGCGGTCGGGATTGACGGCGTGGGGCATCGCTTGCCACGGTATCCAACCGGTCCAGTTGTCCTTTCCGTCTTTGACCGCATAAGGGACCAGACTTTCACCCTGGGTGCGGATGGGAAGCTTGCCGGTGGTCTGCCAGCCGATGTTCCCCCGGTAATCGGCAAAAACAACATTCAAGGCGATTTGATTGACATCTTGCAGCGCCTGACGCAACTCCGTTATGGTGCGACACCTCAGGACGCGCTCAAAGCCTAAAGTAGGTCCCATGGCTTCGAAACTAGACCACCTCAGCGATATCACCTTGTCGGTTTTCAATCCGGGCATGATACCGGAGATGACCGGGCCCCGGCGGGTCAGCCGGATCTTGATCTTCTCTTCCCGAAATCCGCCGGGAGCTGCATTGTCTTTGATTTTGAGCGTTTCTTCGATCACGTAAAACGGTGCGGATTGATCGCCTTCAAGGTAGTTTTGCGGGTTGGCGGGATCCACCGTTTCGATGTAAAGATCCTGGGTGTCCCCGTAGGCGTTGGTTATTCCAATGGCCATATGGTTGGTCCGACCGACGACCATCCCGGCGGTGCCGGCAATGGTTACCCCGACTGCCCGCGCATCGGGTGTGATCAAACCGCAAGGGTACCAGGGACCCGGCAAGATCGTGGCCGCCAGGTGGGGGTCGTTGGCCAAAATGGGTTTCCCGCCGGACGAAAGATCCGGACCGGTTGCCCAGATATTGCTTCCAATCTTCAGCGGGATGTCATCGAAATAAGAAAGCAGGCGTTGATTGAACTCAATACCCAGTCGGCCTGTTTGAATGGATGGGTCGGGAGTAGCAGCATCTGACCGGGACGCGTCGTCTGGGTTGATGTTGAGGGGAAAAATCTCGGCCGCCTTGGCCGCGCCAAGCTTTTCAACCAGCATCTGGGTGATGACTTCAGATCTGACGTTGGCCGCGCTATTCCACCCCATGTAATATAAAATCGCCAATGAGTCCGCAATCTGCCAGGGGGTGGGTTTGATGCCGGCCAGCTTGAATTCCAGGTGAATATCTTGCGGGCGTGTCTGGATAAATGCGTTGACGCCGTCCGCGTATCTTTGCAGAAACATTCGCGTGTCATCATTGAGCAAGGCGGCATGTATTTTTGCGTTCCGGTAGAAGCCCAACGTTCGCATTCTGATGTCTAGATCTCTGGCTTTCTCTCCGGCCAGCTCGGATATTCGGCCGGATGCAAAAAGGCTGGTCAATGCCATCTGAAAAAGGCGGTCCTGGGCGGCCACAAAGCCCTGAGCAAAATATAAATCTTCCAAATCCTGAGCATAAATATACGCCATGCCTTTTTCATCGCGATGAACCGTCACCGGTGCCTTGAGCCCCGGTAGTGCTAAATCGCCGCTCCTGGTGTATTTGTTTAGAGGGGAAGGGCCGAAGGGATTGATGATGACAAGGGCGGCAATGATAGGCCCGAGGATCAGAATTAAAACCAGCCCGAAGAACACGTTTAACCGGTTCATTTCTTTCCTCCTCTCAAAACAGGTTGAATCGATTACACAGGAAAATAGGCGCTTTGCGAAGTTTTTGAAACAGGGTTTAATCAGGCAAAAAAAATGGGGTCAGGTCTTGCCGGGCTGTTGCCCAAATAGCCATTGAATCGCATGGTTTTAGTTGCTAGGTGTTCATAAACCACTCGAGCACTGAGGTAACCGATTATGATGGGGCGTGTTAAACAGAATCAAGGCAAACTGTTTTAT